>Ga0208800_1000013_pt1 | contig 45852 bp, 45 predicted proteins | sample ColrivemetaGS541_FD_187619 | JGI IMG/M metagenome (GOLD analysis project Ga0208800, IMG submission 187619) | Estuarine microbial communities from the Columbia River estuary - Freshwater metaG S.541 (SPAdes) (version 2) | ecosystem: Environmental > Aquatic > Marine > Intertidal zone > Estuary ...
TGCAGTCCGACCCTGCACTTGCATTTCTCTGTCTTATCAAACTCCTACAAACACTCCTATGAAGTTATTCAACTTCGACAACGCAAAGACTCGCAAGGGCGAGCAACTCGGATACTCCACCGCAATTCTTTATCTGTCTCCGTCAGATACGAGTGGAATCATCGACACCTGCACCCACGCTACTGCACATTGCAAAGCGTTGTGTCTCAACACCGCAGGTATGGCTGGCATCTTCCCGAACATCATCGCATCACGCAAAAAGAAAACTGCGTGGCTGGCGAGCAACCCAGAAACTTTCTGGGCGAAGATTAGCCGTGAAGTTCAGAACCACGAGAACCTTTGCTACCGCAACACAAAACGGTTGAAGCGAAAGTTAAAACCGTGTGTCCGTATCAACGGCACATCGGATTTGTGGAGAATGGAGATGAGGTTGATTATGCATCGTTATCCAGATGTGCAGTTCTACGACTACACGAAAGATTTCGAACGCATCGTTGATTGGCATATGGATAAGATGCCGATGAACTACCATCTCACCTTCTCGCATTCGGAAACGAATCTTGAAGAGAGCAAGTGGTGTCTCGCTAACGGAATCAATGTCGCTGTCGTTTTCGAGAACGATGGTCCGCTCCCATCGTCTTGGAATGGTTACGAAGTAATCGATGGCGATAAGAGTGACCTGCGATTCCTTGATGCGAAACTTCCGTATCCTAACGCTCTGTATGTTGTTCACGGAGTTGTTATCGGTCTCCGTGCCAAAGGTAAAGCGAAGAAGGCAACCGCAAAGGTAAACGGATTCGTCAACCCAACGAAGAGTGTGTTTCGTGGTGTTGCTTGGAGTAACCCGATTGATGGCGAAGAAGACGAGGAGCAGAATAATCTGAACCGCTATGAGTAAGTGCAACTGTGGTAGCGGTGTGGAATCGTTCTGGTACTTCGATGGTCATTGCATCGAACTGTTCAAGGGTTGTCCGAAGTGCGAAGCAGATAAGTTCAAGAAGTATCGCCCCGACATTAAGACGCAGTATGTGAGCGAAGAAACTATCGAGCCAGAGCCAGAGGTTCGCATCGTCAATCGTCTGACGCAATGGGAGAACGAAAACCAATGAGTCGCTTCTATCGTAAGAAGTTAAACGCACAGGGCAGATACATCAACCCGCCTGTTCACGCAAAGAAGAAGCCAACCATTGCGACTGCAACGCACGGAACTGAAACGAAGTTATATAAGTTTGAGCGTGGTCCGTTAAAGGAAACTTCGACAGAGCGTACTATCCGAATCGCAAAAGAAGCAGAGGAGCGTTACTACGCAAGACGAGCAGAGAAGGAAGCAGGTAAAATGTTCAAGCAAAAGACTGCCGAAGAGAAGCGTGTGATTGCAGAAGCAAAGCGGAAAGCAGAATACGATGCGTTATCCGAAGGTCAAAAGCGTTATGCAGATGTAAGAGAGATGCGAAGACTGCAAAAAAGAAAGTGTGGTGCTCCTGTTGGTATGTACAAACGCTCTGAGGAAGTAAGACAGAAGATGCGTGAGTCAGCCAAAAAGCGTTGGGCAGGACTGTCACCTGTACTGACGAAAGAAGAAAAGCGTTTGAAGCACAATGCGTATCAGAACGCTCGCAACCAAAGGCTTAGTGCTGAACGCCGACAGAAAAAAAGCACAGCGTTCGTGATTACGATTACAATCACCGACCCAAACAAGTCGTGAAACTGTTGCTCACACCTTCGGGTGTGGGCTTAACTTTTGCTGTGCTACATACTACGCCCTCAACAGCCGAGTACTCACAAGGCAGTAGACAGTAGCACGGCAATCCATTTCTCATACAGCGTGAACCCCGACCAAACTAACTAGGGTAGTATCGCTGTGTGAGTCCACAGAAACGAAACAAACATAAACAGATACGCCTATGAAACAAATGATTGGTAAACTGCTGGCTTGGTTCTTACCAGCCAATACTACGGAGCATAAGTATGCTCTTTTGGAAATGCGAGTGATGTGCTTGGAGATGGAGAATAACAAACTCCGAGTGATGTTGGAGATGGATGACATCAACGCATCAACGAAAGAGCAGTTCAAACCGCACTTCGACACGCTGGTGTCCAAGAGCGTTATGAGTTGGCTGAAAAACTGGCTCGATGATTACGATGTATCCGAATCCGAATCCTTCAAGGATGGTGTCGGAAGTATTCTCGATGACCACGATTTCAGCGACCAGATTGACGATGCACTTGGCAATCGTGATTGGTCTTACGAGTTGGAAGGTGTCTTGGATTACGATGATGTCGCAAGCAAGGTTATCAAGAAGTTGGATTGGTCTGATGTCATCAGCGATAACGACATCGTTACTTCTGACGATATCGATTGTTCCGATGTAATGCTAAAGTCCGAGCAACTCTCCGAAGACGAAATCGTCAAGCGTGGCGATTTGGCAGAAGAGATTAGCAACGACTTGAAGCGTGATTGGTTTAAGTCCCTCATCGCTGAAATGGTTGACAGCGAATTCCAACACTCGCTTGGCAAGGCTCGTGAGAACGCACAAGCCAATTCCCAGAACGCAATCGATGACGAGATTCAGAACGCTGTCGCAGAGCGTATCGAGTCGCAGTTCAAGACCAAGTTCGGAGCCGAGTGGGACAATTGGTTCAGCGAGAATATCCGACACACGGTACAAACTGTGCTGGGCGAGATGCTCCAATCCGCTTACGAACAGACCAAGAGCGAGGGCAAATCCAATGCCTAAAAAGCCCAAGGTCTCCGAGGAACGCACCGCAGAGTTGGTTAAGATGTTAGAGATTCCAGAAACCATTTCGCCAGAGGATTACCCATCCGCACGGCTTCTTGGTGAACAGAATATCTTCATCGATATCAGTTCCGCTTGCAAAGCGTGGCGTAGAGTTGACCGAGGAGTATCCGAAAGGATTTTCAAGGTCATCAATGACGCTGGATGCGATGAGCACGAAGTCGATGCCCTCCTTAACGCCATTACACTCTAACCAAGAGTAATCGCTTCTGTCCCCAAAATTTGTGCGAAAAACATTGGAGCCTCCACAGGTTCTAGTGCGAAGTAGCACATAACCCAAAGAAAAACCAAACACACATATGTTGTCCTACAACATTCAGTCCGATGCCGACCTCACAAGTCTGCGTCTTCAATACGAGCAGGAAGTCGCAAGACATTCTGCTAACGCTCCGAAGGTTTCCTTCGGTGCAAACGCCCATAAGTATTCAGTCCGTGCCGTCCCGCTCTACACGAGCGAAGGCATTCCTGCTAACTGTTGGGGTAATCAGCGGTGCGATAATGGAGCAATCATTGGTAAGGTGTCCGAGAAATACGGCATCATCCAGAACGATGACTTCGAACATCGCATCCTCAACGGCTTCGAACAGAATGGTCTCACGCCTACTGCATTCGAATCCATCGTCACTCGTATGGGAGCACGAGCACACTTGTGCTACGATTTCCAAACCGAGAAGTTCGATGTTACCCACAAGGGTGATATCGTTGCCCTGCGTATCACCGCAAAGAACTCATTCGATGGCACTAGCCGTTCGTCTGTTTCTGTCGGTGCTCTTCGTTTGGTCTGCCTCAATGGTATGACATCGTTCCGTGAAGATGTGTTTATGTCTGTGCGTCACACACAGTCCGTATCCGCAGACTTCGTGAGCAACATCATCCAACAGGCGATGAACGAGTGGACTCATATTCGTCAGTCGTTCCAAAATCTTGCTACTAGCGACATCACGCAAGAGCAGGGTTGGAACGCTATCGAGAATATGGTTAACCGTGGCATTCTTGGTGCTTCGCTTCGCAAGCAAGTCCACGAAGTCTGGGAACAACCATCGTATGAGGAAGACCGCAGTCGTAATTTGTGGAATCTGTATAATGCCCACACGCAAGTGCTGACGCATAACCACGGCAACCACAAGTATGAGATGAAGCAACGCCAAGGTGGTGCTGTGCTTAACACTCTGCATACGGCTTCGACCTCTGCTGAATTCGCACGACTTCTTCTGGCAACACCAGACGAGGTTCGCTCTAACTGATATTACAGGGACGCATCATAGCAATGTGGTGCGTCCCGCTTATCACTATGAAAGCAACATTCGGTATCGGTCTCGAACCAACCAAGCGTAACAAAGTTTGGGTTGTGTCTATCTATATCAACCTGCCCGACAAAGCCCCAATGCTCGACTCTGAACATTCGTTCAAGACGAAGCGTGATGCGAAACTGTTCATCGAAGGATGGAAGGCTAACTGTGAGTGCAATAATCGTAACTAATATGATTACGATTAACGGAGTTGAGTTAACTCCTGCACAGTTAGTGTCGCTCACCAAGTTGGTGAATGTCGGTTGGACTATTGATTACTCGTCAATCCATAAACTGCCAGCAGAGCAATGCATTATGGTCGCTGTCAAAGGCAACCAGACAGGTGCTCAAATGGTAATCGGAATCGAAGCAGATGGCTACTCGCACTCGTAAGTTTAGTTGGCTGGTAGTAGCACAGACCTACAAGTCTGCCGTCATCAAGGCTGAAACTGAACGAGATGCTATCGATGTGTTTCATAACATCGAATACAATGGTTCAACCAGAGCGAAACAGGCATTGGAAGACAGCACCGCATACGAGGTTGAAGCACACGAGTATGATTGCCCTCGTCCTAAACGGAAACGAAAATGAGTCTCGATTTCGAATTCGCCAAGGGCATTAAGAAAGAGTTGATTGAGTATCGGCAGAAAGATGGTTCGTTGCATTGGTTGCCTCGTGCTCAATCGTTCGTCTTCTATCAGATGTTGTTACAACACGACATCGATGGTGAGATGACCGATAAAAAGATGTGCGAGATTAACAGACGCATAGAAATCATCAACGCCAGCATCAGCAAGCATTCGCATTGGTATTCAGCAACCGAAGGATTCCAACATCAGTTGAATGATGTCGTTGTCTATTGGGGGCTTACGACAAATGTATCCCATATGTCTATGACCAAATGGAATGCTTGGTTTGCAAAAGCCCACGCTCGTAGAAGTATGGAGAATCATAAACAGTATGGCTGGCAGAATGCTGTATTGAAACCATACGAACAGTTGTCACGAGCAGATGACAACGCTGGCTGAAGCAGTAGTGGTTGGCATATGGCTCTGCATATTAATCAAAGGATTGCGAAAATAAGCAAAAACCTTGGGTTAAAGACAGGTTTCACAGCGAAACCCAGCCATCACACAGTCCACGCATCGTGCAGGTGCGTGGATTTCATTTTATGCTCCCAGCATCTGCTATCTTACCAATAGGAAAGCACGGCACTACGCACGGCTGACCTCCGCACGAACCAACAACAAGTGCGGTGACGGAACCACGAACGCATATGAATAAACAAACCCCCGAAGAAATCGCCATCATCAAGGCGAAGGTGAAAGCGGAACAGGCGAAACAGAAGGCGAAGGAACTTCGTCTCGAAAAGAAAGCGAAGGCTTTCGACAAGGCGAAGGAACAGCGGATTGAAAAACTTCTCGCCCGATTGGAAAAAGCGAAGGACGCAAAGTTCCTCGCAGGTGCAAAGAAGGTTTCGTTTATCGTGACCCAGAAAAATTGGGACAGCGTAATCGAAACGCTTGAAGGTCACGGCAAGAATATCGCTGACCCGAAAGCAAAAATCGGGATGGGCGAAGTCTGCCATTGGGCTGACAAGGTTGAGCCTATGCTCCTCGGTCTGATGTCCGCAATCAAGGCAGGTCAGAAAACCGCCTTCGAAAAAATGGAGGCGAAGGAAAAGCGGACGGTTCGCCGTCTGACCGCTGGCATCAGCCAAACGAAAATCAAGCCAGCGAAGTTCAAAGCCATCCTGTTGAAGCAAGCCAAACGCATCAACAATATCGTGGAGGACATCGGAGAGTTTAAGAAATATATTTCGTGAGCCTCATCGCCCTCGGAATATTCATTATCGTCCTGCGTATGTTGAACGGAAAATAATCCGTTACGCATCGCACGGCATCACGAGAAAAGAAGTGCATCCTCTCGCCCTACGGGGCGGGGGGGTGCATTCTTCCTCACAAGCCTCATTCTCCAACGCATTCAGATACACACTTTTTACTTGCAAAAGACTAGTAGTGATGAAGGCAGGGGTTATTAGGGGGGTAGTTGGTATATGGTGTCAAGTGGTATCTGCTTGGTAGGGTCAATATATGGCGTTTTTTAATGTTCTGGGTAGGGGGAAGTGTATTTCCTAGGGGGGTGTAATAGATTTCCCTAGGGGGGTGCTATGGATTTCCTACATATAGAATAGGGTATAGGATAGACTATAGAGATACAGGTATTGACATATCGATTCCTCTGGGGAAAGTAGACATATGAACCACAAGGAGTCGGAGTTGGTAGACATTCTTAACATCACCAGAGCCGAATTTAAGTATCTACGGAAGAATCTGGCTAATTCTGATAAGAATGTCGGTCCTCTTTGGATGCGTGAAGAGTCAAACAAGCCAGAACACCTGCGTACCGTGTATTGGACTGATGCTGGTATGTACTTTCTAAGGGCTTACCTGTCTGAGAAGGCTGGTCAGCCTGTGATTAAGCCAGATACTGATATGAAAGTAATGAGTAAGGCTCAGTTTCTTGATATGGTGCATAAGACCAAGTGGGTAGGCAAGGTTGTCAGAAACCTATACAAGAACCATATGGTCTTGATGGTGGAACATAACTCTGGGTTTAATGTTATGGTTAACTGCCGTGACAACCAACTATTTTCCAAAGGTGCGTGGGTCGTAGTTGACACCAATGAGAATAGCCACACCGTTCGTGGTCAGTCTTTTAAATCTTATGAAAAAGCCTTCGAAACCCTCTCCAAAAAAGGAGTCTAACTGTGGCACAAAAGATTTGTGCAAAACCCTAGGTATTCCTAAATTCAAACCTCTCGACCACGAGCAAAAGGAGAAGTCTAAAAATGGGAAGTAAAGGAGGTCGTGGTATGGCACAGCCTACCTATTTGCCGACTACTGGTACAGACCTGTCGCAGTTTAACAACACTCCTATGAACCAAGGCTTTCAATGGAATAAGCCACAGGGTTTTAAGGATGCTACGGAATCTAATATTGGTACTTCTAATTACACTCCAAATTTCTTGTTCCAAGATTCGCAGTTTGGTATGAGCGGTTTCCAAGGTCAGTCTAACGGTAACACTAATCCTGCTACTAACGGTAATGTTGGCTATAATGGTGGAAACCAAGCAGTTGACCCAAACAGTTTCTGGAAACCTATTAACCAATATGGACCTTCGATGTTCAGATGAATATTGACCCTCACACAGGCGATGATGAGGATGATGATGATGGCGAAAATTTATATTTCCAAGACCAATAACAAAATCGAAGTTCTGACCTAGCGGTCAGAACGATACAGAACTGATTTACGCATTGGTAGCACAATGGTTGTGCAACAGTTTTGTAAACTGTAGGTTGTCGGTTCAAGTCCGACCCGATGCTCCACTTTAACACTATGGAAGAAAAATGGCTCCCAGTACCAATCAAGCAATTTGAGGGCTTGTACGAGATTTCCGACCAAGGGAGGCTAAGGTCTTGCCTCAAGACTACAAGTGACGGCAGAAGGCTTCCCAGCAGGGTAATTAAGCCTACTGCTACCAAGGCTGGATACTTACAGTTCAAGTTGCATAACAATAAGTTTAGGTTTAATGTAAATGCACACAAGATGGTTGCTATTACTTTCGGTCTCATTCATTGGAATGAACACTCTTTAACGAATATGCAGATTAATCACATTGATGGAAACAAGCACAATAATTGTGCATCGAACCTAGAGGCTTGCACCCCTAGCGAGAATCTTATCCACGCTTACAAGACAGGACTTAGAAAGTAATGGCTGAAGACCCTTTTGCTAAGATTGTACAGGACTGGCAGGATGCCAACCCTACAGTAAGACCTAAGACAAAACAACCAGCGTCAGCAACTACAATCATTAGTAACAATCCCAGAACTACTGGTACTGTTGCTGGTGCTTACTTTGCTGGAAGTAAAGCAGTTGGTGCATACCGTACTGGCATCCTTGAAGCAACACAGGCTCTTCGTGCAAGAGGAGTTGAAGAGGTTAAAATTGCTAAAGAACTTACTAAACTTGGATTTGATGTAACTTCCAGCACTCCTACAGGCGGTAAGGCACTTGCTACTGCTGGTCGTGATATTGCTTCTAATTCACGGTGGGGTAATTTGCCTTGGGGTAAGGGTTATGAAAATGCAGCAAATATGGAAAGAATTCCTCAACTTACAATGAGAGGAAGAGAAGCACTCCCTTATGTTGCTGATGCTGGAGCACCTACTAGACTTGTTTCTACTGCCGAATCCGCAGTAGTAGACGCTAAGAAACTTGCACAGGCTGTTGCTGATGGAAAGATTACTCCAGAACAGGCTCTGAAATTTTCTACAAAAGGACTACAGCCAGCAGTTGCTGACCCTGTATCTAGATGGGTAAAGGCTGGAAAAGGATATCAAGCAATTATGGGTGGCAGTCAGCCTGTAAATTCAATGGCATCTGTACGAAGCGGATTCAGAGGTAATAAGATTCCTATGGCAATGGCTGGTATGGAACTTGGTGGAGCCGTGTATGATGTTGTTGGTGAAGATGGAGTTTTTAATAGAGAATATATGAAACAGGTTGGAAAATCTAAAGACCCACTTATTCAAGGTCTTGGTGTAGCACTTGCTGGGCTTCAGTCTACCAAAAGAATTGGCAGAGGTGCTGGCGAGGCTCTTACATTTGGCGGTCTTGGTATGTCTGGTCTTCCAGACGCTGGAGAAAGAAGAGATGCTATTGAAAATGCCCATAGAATCTTTAGAGAAGAAAAGGCAAAGGTTACTGGAGACTCAAGCAAAAGTCATCCAGTTGAACTAACTCATACTTATCCGTTGAGCGACAATCACGGTCTTAAGCAGAATGAAAACGAAAAAGGAAACGAACTGTTTAAGGCAGTTGAGTCTTCTCCTAGATTTAAGGCTATTTATTCCAAGGAACTTGCTAGACTTGGTGTGCCACAAAGTATGTGGACTCCCGATGTGTATAAGGGTCCAGAACACGAATACAGCATCGATATGAATGACAACATTAGAGCAACGCCTTTTGGTTCTGCCCTTGAAAGACAACAGATGCAAATTGCGTTTGAAGATGCTTCTCTGCAAAAATACAACAGAGGGCGGTCTGTACTTAATGTTGACCCTTCTGCTGGACCAATGGGTTGGAGTACTATTAGAGGTACAGACCCAAGAGATTTAGGTCTTAATCCAGATGCTGGAAACTATTCTACTGACGGATTTATTCGATAAGTGGACGAGTTAAACTTCACGCCTTCTCCGCATCCGTTCCTTAAGATGCCAGATATCAAGATGCTCGTTGAGCGTCTTGGTATTGAGAAGACCGCTGAAGTTCTTGAACTTAGAGAAGACAAAATTCTTGCTGAACAGTTAGACCCATTTCGTCACGGCTTTGAACCAGAACATTGGCACGAAGCAGATAGGTTGATTAAAGAGAAGCAGGAATTGCTTGTGTTGGGTGGCAACCGTGCTGGCAAAACAGAGTGGATGGCAAAGCGTGTAGTGCAGACCTTAGTCGGCAAAAAGAACGCAATGGTTTGGTGTCTTCACACAACTCAGAAATCCAGCATCCAGATGCAACAGAATGTTGTCTGGAAGTATATGCCTCCAGAATTAAAAAATCTCAAAAAGGGCAAGGTAACTAACATTGCGTACAGTCAGAAGAATGGATTTTCCGAAGAGTCCTTTATTCTTCCTAATGGTTCGCAATGTGTGTTTATGAATTACGCCCAGAAGCGAGATGTTATTGAAGGTGGCGAGTGTGACCTTATCTGGTGCGATGAACTTGTGCCTATGGACTGGGTTGAGACCTTGCGATACCGTCTTGTTACTCGTAGAGGCAAACTGGCAATTACCTTTACCCCTATTGCTGGCTACTCGCAGGTGGTTAAGGAGTTTGTGTCTGGTTGTAATTTTATTAAAACCCTTCCCGCCACTATCCTAGACCAGAATAATGTCTATGTTGGGGGCTGTCCAAAGGGACATATGCCATTTACGGCTCATTCCTATCGTGGAAACGCTTCCGTAATCTGGTTTCACTCTCAACTTAACCCTTACAACCCCTTTGATGAGTTAGTTAAGACTCTTACAGGCAAAAATTTGTACGAACAGAAGATTCGTGCTTACGGCTGGGCTGATAATACGGTTGGAAACCAGTTTCCAAGGTTTGGAGACAAGAATATTGTGCCATTAAAGGCTCTACCAGAAGAAGGAACCAATTATATGGTTGTAGACCCTGCTGGAGCCAGAAACTGGTTTATGATTTGGGCAAGAAAGGCTCCAGACGGCAATTTGTTTATCTACAGAGAGTTTCCAGACATTTCGTATGGTGAATGGGCTTTGCCTAGTGAGAAAGCAGACGGTAAAGAAGGTATGGCTCAAAGAAATGGTGCTGGTATGGGTATTGATGACTACAAGGTGACTATTAAGACTTTAGAGGGCAACGAGGAGATATTAGAACGCTATATCGACCCTCGTGCGGGTGCGACACAGGCAATTGGGCGAGACGGAGGCACATCCGTCATCGAGTTGCTAGACGGAGGTGATAAGCCAATGTATTTCGCACCCTCGGCTGGAGTTGCTATAGAGCAAGGCGTTGCTATGATTAATGACCTGTTGGCGTTTGACATTAATGAACCGCTATCTCCGCTCAACCAGCCAAAACTTTATATTACAGAAAACTGTAAAAACTTAATCTACTGCCTACGAGAGTGGACAGGTCACGATGGTGACAAGGGGGCAACAAAAGACCCTATTGACTGTTTGAGATATTTAGTAGTAATGCAACCAGAGCATATTGACGATAAGTCAATTCCTATCAATGTACCCTTTTCATACTAATGAGTAAACAAGACAAATTTATGGGAGATAACACTACTGACGATAAACTGTTGTATGGTAGCGAAACTCCAGATATTCAGCAGTTAATCTTTGAACTTAACCGTTCTTACCTGTTTGGCTCCAATGTTCACGAAGTTAACGATAATGATGATATTCGTTATTGCAGATGGAATGGTCAAACTTCTGACGGTAAAAAATTTAGCAAAAACCGTGATGAAGATGACCCTGCATTGCCGTTTGAAGGTGCATCCGATGCAAGAGTCAGACTGATTGATAGAATTATCAATGAACAGACGGCTCTTTGGATGAACTCATTAAAGGGTGCTAAACTTGGTGTGTCTGGAAGAACTTCCGATGATTCTGCTACTGCTGGCGGTATGCAGATGCTTTTAGAGTATGTTGCTAGAGGAAGACAGAACCAAGAGATGAGAAGAGAGGCTGAAATGCTTGGTCAATACACAAACCAGTATGGTTGGTCTGCTATGCATATTGGTTGGGAGCAAGAAATGGGTACTGTTGAAGAACGCTTTACAATTTCTGACTTGGTAAATGTTGCCACAGAAATGGCTAGTCAGAATCCAGAAAGCCCTCTTGCTTCTCTTCCTTCTATCATTCTAGACCCTGCTCAAGACGAACTTGCTGTAACTTTGGTTGCTAACTATATGCCTTCAATGTCCGAAAAGGATATCAGAAGAATGGTTAAGGAATTAAGAGAACAGTCGTATGCTGTTATTTACAAGGAAACTCTTATTAAGAATCTTCCTGTTGTTACTGCCCTTAAGCCGTATGACGAAATTTCGTTCCCGCCAGAAACTATTGACCTACAGAAGGCTCGTCTAATTTTCAGAAAAGTCTTTATGACTGAATTGGAAGTTCGTGCTATGATTAACACGGATGACTGGAGTGAAGAAGGCGTTGATGATGCTATTAAAACCAAGGGTATGTTTACTCTTTGGAGAGACCCTAATATTGTTCCTGTTAACCGTTCAATGAACGACTACAGAAGCAAGACCGCTAACCTAATTGAGGTTAGTTATGCTTACTATAGACAGTTGAATGAAGCAGGTAACCCTTGCATCTATTACACTATCTTTTCACCCAATGCACAGGGTGATACATATTTGAAGCACGGCAAACTGGGTTACGCTCACGGTAAGTATCCGTTTGTTGTGCTTCGCAGGGAGTACATTCGCAAAGCCGTTTACGAAAGCCGTGGAATCACCGACATCCTATCGACAGACCAAGCGGAACTAAAAGCACAGCACGACTCAATGAGAGACCGTACTGCTTTTGAAACTGTTCCTCCCCTAATGTATAAGAGACGAGTTGGTGGGACTGGAAGAATCGGACCAGCAATGCTACTCCCTGTTTCAGATGTAAACGACTACAAGTGGATGGAGCCACCGAAGGGTACTCCTACTATTGCTGAGTTTGTTGTGAACACGGTTGAAAAGAACGCTTCTGCTTACTTTGGTCTTGTGCGTGAGGATACCCCTCCTGCTCTTGCTCAGATGCTTCAGCAGAACTCAGTTGATAACTGGCTTACTGCTTGGACTGAAATCTACAGCCAGATGCTTCAACTTTCTCTCCAGTATATGGATGTTGTTGAAGTTGAAAGAATCACATCACTTCCTATGCCAAAGGTAATTGATAACATTACCCATCAGTACGATTTTGAAGTTAAGTTTGATGTCCGTAATCTGTATTCCGACTTGGTGTTGGAAAAACTACAGGCTATCTCGCAGTTTGTCCTTCCGATGGATAGCGGTGGTGTCATTGATAGGAATAGAATGGTTCAGAAGGCTATTGAAGCCATTGCACCAGACTCTGCAAAGGAACTCATTATTAACAATGCATCTGCATCCCAGAGGCTGTATAAGGATGTCCAGACTGAGATTGGTATGATGATGCTTGGCAACGAGGCTAGTTATGTCGAAAACGACCCTACGGCTTCTACCAAGATGCAGTACTTGCAGGACATTATGAGCAAGAACCAGAAGGCTCAACAGGCTTCCCAGCAAGACCAGATGTTTGGTCTACTTCTTCAGAACTATGTCAAAAACCTGCAAATGTCGGTTATGCAGGAACAGAACAAGCAGATTGGCAGAATTGGCGTATCTCCTGTTGCTGATAAGATGAAACAGGAAGGTCAAGGCGGTCAGCAGTCTCCTACTATTAATAACAACATTAATGTAAACTCTAACAATCAACAGCCACAAGGAAATGAAGGATACTGATTATAATATTGGCACATTTGCATTTACCGCTCCTAACCCGCTCTGGGAGCATATTTTGTATATTGTTGACCTAAACATTCAGTCTGAAACCAATAGGGCGTTGCAACAGGATGTAGTTGGTGAAACTCGTGTTCACCAATGCGGTAGAGCCTCTGCAATGACCGATTTCAAGAACCTGCTCCTTGAAGAGCGAGCCAAGGCTCTGAAAGAATAATTTTACAATCGCTTGACACTTGTAAAAAAGGTGTCAAGTGTGAGTCCAACAGTTTCTGGAAGTCTGTAAAAATCCTGCCTAAAACAAAAGCACTTTAGACTTATTCTAATGACCCCCGATAATAAAACTGGAAACGAGAATACCTCCAGCCCCGAAAATTCTCAACAGGAAGATTCTTTTCCTAGTTCTAGCGTTCTAAACGATAGACTGAACCAACTTCTGTGGGACGATGAATCCGCACCACAGACGGAAGAAGGCGAAGCCGATAGTAATCAGCCAGAAGTCCAGCAGACTGAAAGTGAGCCAGAAATGGACACTAACACAGATACTGATGGCGAAGAGGTTCATTCAAAGTCCGAGGGAGAGCAAGAGGAGGTATCTCGTGGTGTACAGAAGCGTATCGATAAGTTGACGGCTAAGAGAATGGAAGCGGAAGCAACCATCACTCAGTTGAAGGCAGAACTCGAAAACGCCAAGACCACGGCATCCAAGCCTGTATATGAAGACAGAAGTATTCCTTTTTCCAATATTGATTCGATTGCTGAAATTGAGGCAGAGATTGCCCAAGCAAGGTCGGTCAGAAATTGGGCAGATGAAAATGCTGATGGAATCACAGTTACAGACAAAGATGGGAATGAAGAGTACTTTGACCCTGCCAAATTAAGGCAGATTAAAGTTAACGCAACGAAGGCACTTGAAGAAGGGCTACCAGAGCGTTACAAGTACATTCAGACTAGAGACCAAGTCGAAACCATTGCTAATAAGGAGTACTCGTGGTGGAAGGATAATTCGTCCAAGGAAAAGCAGATTGCAGAATCGTTTCTTAGGTCGTTTCCCCAAATCAAGAGATTTCCAGATTACAAGATGGTTATTGGGGACTACATTCGTGGAGTCCGAGCCAGAGAAAACGGTAGCCGTCAAACTACCATTTCAAAAGCACCTGTTCAGCCTCGTTCTAGTGGTGTAGCACCGACTGTTCAAAAGCAGGAAGTTCGCAGTCAGAACGCATACGCCAAGTTCGCCCAGTCTGGGAGAACGGAAGACCTTACAGATATTATTATGAACAAGTTCCTGTAACCTAAAAAACTACTACTATGGCAAGTCTAACAGAAAGAAATATCGTCAGCGGTAAGCGGGAAGCCCTCGCTGACATCATCTCGCTCATCGATGCGAAGTCCACTCCGTTCACCTCTATGGCTCCCAAGGTTGCTAAACCTGGCAACACGCTGTTCAGATGGCAGGCTGACTCCCTCCCCACCGTTACCTCCGAACAGGCTGGTATCGTTGACGGTACGGATGTTGACCCGAATGGTGCTTCCATCAAGAACTTCGTTAAGGACGGTGCTACTCAGTACCGCTACGAACTCTCCAACCACATTCAGATTTTCAGACAGGCAACTCGTGTGTCTCCTCTGACAACTGATATCGCTGTCATCGCTGGTGTTAAGTCGGAACTCGCCAACAATGTTGGTAAGGCTACCGAAACCATCAAGCGTACTATGGAGAAGACTCTTTGCTCTGGCAATCTTCCCAAGGCTGACGATGGCGTTTCGCAGGGTTATGCTACTCGTGGTCTCGATGGCTGGATTAAGAACGACTTCACAGGTGACACCTATCTGGCTGTCCCTGCTCCGTTCCGCACTCCTACCGCCAGCATCTCCACGGTTGGTACTGCCCTCCTTGATGAAACGGTCTGTCAGAATATGCTTGCTTCCGTCTTTGAACAGACTGGTCGCTCGCAGTCCTTTGACGGTCTCGTTGGCTACAAGTTGAAGCAAGCCTTCACGAACCTCACCTATACGACCAGACAGAATGGTACGGCTAATACCGCTTCGGTCATCAGAACTCTTAACAGAGACTCTGAAGCCAGCGTGTACAAGTCTGGTATCGATGTCTTCGAAGGTGACTTTGGCTCGATTCGTCTGCATACCTCTCTCTTCCTCAAGAACAACTTCTGCGGTTACCTGCTGAATATGGACTTGGTTGGCGTGGGTTATGGTGGCAACATCGCACAGGTCAAGGAACTGACTGACAATGGTGGTGGTCCTGCTCGACTTGTCGAAGCCGTGGCTACTTGCATCGTCAAGAATCCCCTTGGTCTCGCTAAGTTCGACTTCACCTCGTAACTAATTCGTGGCTGAAGATATCGTTCAGTCACTTGTCGATGTGATTCCCGCCCATCTCCATAAGGATTTGGAGCGGGAACTCATCCACGGTTGGAGAATGAATGAGGCTGTCGCAAAGGCTAACGCCACCAAGATGGCTCATTTCAACCATACGCACGAAGCCAACAATATTGAAGGTTTCGGGCGTAAGGTTGCCAACATTCCAGATGATGCTTTTCACTATTGGGGTCATAGACTTGGCTACGATTGCTGGAAGGATAAACAATTTATGCGGGAGTTCCTTCGGGATAACCCAGAATGTGCGGTGCGGAATTATGTTAAAAAGACAGTAGTCCAAGGCACAGTATTCGGTGCTGACGGATTCATCACCTAATGCGTACCACAGAATTTTCCCAAATCCTATTTGAGTCGTTGCAGTATAGCGGTAACGACAGACACAATATTAATGACGAGACCTTTGCACAGTTTAGAGACTTTGCTTCGGCTCGTATGCGTGAAGTTTGGGAGTCACAGGAGTTCCCAGACCTAATCAGACTTACTACATTTACTGCCCTTACTGACACGGCTGGAGTAACTTACTTTGCTCCGCTGGCTACGGCTGGTGAAGTTCTTGGTGTATTTGACAAGAACCCACAAATCACCTCCAGAGCACTTGAACTTAAATACGAGATTTATGACCTAGGCACATCCGTAAGGGTGATTCTTCCTAGCGGTCTATTTACGACTGGTTTCTATTCTTATAGAACTAAGTTCGTCCCCCTTACTGGCACAATCTGGAAAGCCACAGATGTGTACTACCAGAATGCACAGATTTATTTTGACTCTGGCTCCGCTACTGGCACTTATGTTCCTGTAACTGGTAAGCCTCACAGCGGTGATTTCTACTACTGTACCATTAGTTCTACTACGGCTGGCTCTAACCCAAGCAATAACCCTACCCAATGGACAAAGATTTCAATTCCCTACATCTTTGGCAACTATATGGCTTGGGGGATGGCGGCTAATTTCCTAATCTCTGAAGGCAAGATTCAAGAAGGTGCTGGTCTTGAACAGAAGGCTGAAATGATGATTGCCATTGAAGTAGACAAATATTGCAGACAGCAAAATCAAACACGAAAAATCAACTTTACTAACCCATACGCTTAATGTCCTCCTCCTATATTAACTTCTCCTCCCCATCCGTAAGAAAGATGGCTCATTCGGACATCACTATGTCCGCTACGCCTAATACGGTTGTAGAAATCCTTACCCCTCCTGCTCTTCCCACCAGAAGAACAATGGTGTTTATTCAGAACAAGTCTGCCACCGCCAATGTGACTGTCATTTTTGATAGTGTTGGTGCTGTCGGAATTCTTGTTCCTCCGCTTAGTAACATTAACATTGATAACTACAACGGTACTGTCAGATGCAGTTCGTCTGTTGCTAGTACTGTCGTTCACCTCGCTTACGCACAGGTCTAATGGGAATCTCTGCTTCAGTTGGTACTCAGATTCCTACAAATGTTGTAGAAGTTGGAACGGAAATTACGCAACCTTCTCTGGATGCCATTAGTTCCGCACCGTCTGCTACATCGGTAAACAGGTTTGTTGTTCTTAACGACCTTACTGCTAAGGCTAACCTTTCTGGTGCTAGTTTTACTGGCAAGATTAACCTAGCCCCCCTTACCGTATCTTCTGCCTCTATTAACCTTGGCATTGGGACAGTCCCAACTACTACTGTTGCGGGTGATATCTGGATTGGAAGTAACCTAAACTTTAAGGACAATACAGGAGTCTCAAAAGGTGTTGCTAACACAAACACAGTAAATACTTTTATTGCTAATCAACTTATCACCTGCACTTCAACAAGTGCGGGTTTAAAGATTCTTCAACTTGGCACAGGCGATGCTCTTTCAGTAGAAGATGAAAACTCAGATACATCTAAATTTGTCATCAATCAGTTTGGTAAAGTTGGAATTGGCGTTGCTCCAGATACTAGTGCGTGTCTAGCAGTTGATGATACTGGTATTAAGTTTAATGACGGCACATACCAGACTACAGCATCTCAAGGTGTTGTTGGACCTGCTGGACCTGCTGGAGCCAATGCAACTGCTTGGGTATACAAGGGTGCTTACGATAACGGCTACACTTATTCTGTTGGAGATTTTGTCACACTTGAAGGTTCAAGTTATGTGATGTATACTTACATTGGTGCTGGTGGATACTCTCCTCCTTCATATACAGGCTCTTGGCAACTTGTAGCCAATAAAGGCGATACAGGACCACAGGGCGATACAGGTCCGCAGGGAAGTAGCGGAGGCAACGGTATGGATGGTGGCACTTTTCCAGACGCAAGTCCCGATGGAATGGCTTATGTCCGACAAAATAACAATTGGGTTACCCTGTCATCTCAACTACCAAGTAGTATTGGTGATGCTCCACAAGACGGTTTCCTCTATGCTCGTCAGAACGGAAGTTGGGTACTAATTCCTTAATCTATGACCTCCATAATCATCCTTCTCATTACCCACACAGCATTCCTTGTTGCTGGCATTTGGATTGGCGTTAAGAACGCTGACTCTCAGACCATCAGCAAAGGTAAGGCACTTCTTAACGCCTTGAAGAAGGGGGACTAATGCCCATTGAGTATAAGAAAGATGGGGATATGGGTTTTACTGGCTTAAACAGCCGAGACAATCCATCCCATCTTCAGCAGGGTACTGTTACTCAGTCCCAGAACTTTCGTCTAGACAGAGGTGTAGCGACAGTTCGTAAAGGCATTAAGCGTCTTACCCTTGGCGATATCATTGGCAAGACCGTGTATGGTTGTGGCTCTTACCTAGATAATGCTGGACAAGAAATCATTGTATTAATTACAGGTTCTACGGTTGCTACTGTTTTCAGTAATCAACTTTGGACATACAATCCACAGACATCTGGCATTACTGGTCCAATTTCTTTTGCTGGAGAAACTATTACTACAAGTGATGGTTGTGAAATTTGTTATGCAATGGAGAAGGTCTTTATTACAAGAGGTCACAATAAGAGACCCTTGATTTGGGACTTGGCTAATTCCATTACTCCGTTTGGTACATATGACCCTCTTATTGTTGCTCCAGCAACACAACCAGATGGCTATCAATTTCCTAACTGCAATGGGCTTCTGTACTATTCTAACAGACTAATTGCTACTGGTCAGCATTACTTAAGTGAAGGAAGGTCTAACTATGCCGTATGCGTTGCTAACTATCTAGAACACTTGAGTTGGGATGCGGTTGATGAATTCCTGTTCAATCAAGGTGGTAATGATGAAGTCATTTCTATTACGCCTTGGACGCTAAATGAGTTTCTTGTCTTTCTTAGAAACAGTATCTTTTATGTAAACATTGGTCTTGGTAGATATTCTACTGGTGACGGTCTTTCTACCACATCTTTTATTAAGTCTCTTGTTACCGACACAGGCTGTCTTGCAAAGAGAACCGTAGTCCAAGCCAATGGTGGCATTCTGTTCCTGTCTGACAATGGTGTGTACTTCCTACAGCCTCAGAACAATTCGTCTAACGACTCTGTAAGACTTTTGACGGTTGCCGAACCGCTGTCTGCACAGATTAATGATGTCATTCAGACTATCAATAAGACTACCGCATACAAGTCTGTTGCTATTTATTTTAACAACAGATACTACCTTGCCGTGCCAATTGGTACATCTGAAACAAACAACTGTGTTCTTGTTTATAACTTTATCCTAAAAGGCTGGGAGTCTGTTGACACTTACCCTGCTGGATTTGATGTGTTTAACTTTATTGTATGCAAGCGTAACAACGAAAAGAGAGTGTTTATTGTAGATACAAATCAAGGCATCTTTTTGATGGATGAACTTAATTACGATGAGTATCAAGATTGGGCTATTGGAGACCCCAACCAAGGTACACCTATTCTTCCTTTTCCCTGTGGCAATGGACTGAGTGCCTTGCTTGATGAAAGTTCTTTCCCTAAGAATAAAATTACAGGAGTTCTCCAGACAAGACGCTATAACTTTGAAAGCCTTGGACAAAAAAGGTTTAGTACAGTTGAAGTTGAAATGGTCTCTGAAGGCTCAAGTAGCGTTCTTACAGAGGCTATAGTAACAAATCCAGACTCAGTTACTACTATTGAAGGTTATGGTTACACAACTACTGAGGACTCTATGCGTAGAAATCCTATCAGAAAAAACGGTTCTGGCATTCAATTAAAATTTACATCTGATAACGACAGACCCACAATTCGCTCTAGTTTTGTGTACGCAACTGTCTGGACTCAGAACAACATTAGCAAAAAATAACTTATGGCACAAATTAAACGAGGAGACACATTTGTTGACGGTCAACAGGTAACTGGTGACAGACTCAACAACCACATTAACAATGCTAGTCTTGATGACGATGCAATCATTGGACAGACCGCCCTTACTGTAAACACGGTAGCGGTAGGTGACTCGTTCTTGATTCACGATTTGTCTGCTACTTCGCCACCCACTAAACTTAGAAAGATTACGGCTACTGGATTTCTCAACAGTCCTCTTAACTGTTCTTTTAATCTTTTTGCACAACCACTTAAAGACATTACGCTAACTCCTATTATTGGAACTGGTGTACAGAACAAAACCATTTCTCCTACTACAGTTGGTGAAGTAACCACAGTAAAGATTGTGTCTGCTGGTCACGGTCTTCTTGCTGGACAGGTTATTGTTGTGACTGCTGGTCCTTCTGATTTTAATGGAACTTGGGAAGTTGATAGCGTTACTCCAGACGAAATTAACTACAAACTTTTTGTGAAGTCAGTTCAGACCGCTGGAACTTGTTCGTATGTTAAGGCTCCTAGTGTACTTTCTACTGGGCATATTTCTGTTACAGGCGGTCTTTATTCAGACGGAACTAATAAGTTTGATGGCGTTACCCAATGTATGGGCAATCTTGTTGCTGAGTCTGCCCTTACTGCTAAAGGTGTGTGTAACTTTACAGGTACTGTTCAGTTTAAAGGCACTCCTGTCTTTGGTCTGTATTCTAAAATAACTTCACCTCTTACTAATGTTACCTTGTTTGGCACGGACAATGTTTATCGATTTGCGGCTTGGTCTGCTAATTGGATGAATTTTGGTAAAGTTACTTATACTGAAGATTTTATTGTTCCAGATGAAGAGACTTGGGAGATACACCTTGTTTCTACATTGTATAACAATATTGTGGTTGGTGCTGGCAATTATGGTTATGGTTGCCAATTAATTTCTAGTGTAAACAATGTTACTACAACTACTACAATTGGAGATACATTTAGCATTGGAGTCAATAGATACACCGCCACTCCATACATCTATAATGTTATTCTTCCTTCTGGTACTCACACTATTAGAATGGTTGCCTGTCACTTTGGTGGAGTAAGTACTGCTGGCTCTGAACTTAACTGTAGTACCACGGTTGCCCCTTCTCACAAAACTGTAAGCAAGTTCAAGACTGCTTAATGACAGAAGAAGACTTCCAGAGCACTTGTAGATTTGTCTACGAGAACAAAGACAACGGCAAACGCCCTGTCTTTCAGTTAGACTATCTTGATGACTGGCTGAAGTGGGCGATGGAAAAGGAATGGATGTTTATCAATAAGGTAAACAATGAGGTCAACGGAGTTGTAATCATCTACCCAATTGGTAGGTGGGCAGAAACTCCAACCCTTGAAGATGTGTTCAGATGTTCTGGAAACACATATGTTGACAACGACTACTTCATTATGGACGCTTTGGTTGACAATGAAGATGCTAGGGCTAACATTTGCCGTCAAATCGACAATAGATTCCCAGAGATTAGAGGGGATGAGAACAGCCAAATCTTTTCACAACGAGGAGATATTGTGCAAAAACTCAAAAAAGACCTAATCATAAATTTAACAAATAACTAATATGGGTTCAACAAAAGTACAGGCTCCACCGCCTAGAGATTATTACAAGGAATCGGTTGATACGATTCGTGCTCAAGTAGATATGGCTCCCATCATTATGGATGCGGAGCGTAGAATTGTTCCGCAGATGCAAGCAATGCAGATGGAGCAGATGCTTGGTCAGTCCAAGAATCTTCTATCTTTCTATGGGCAGGTGATGGACCCGTTTTCTAAGTTGGCTGGGCAGTATGCTGAGTCGATGAACAAGAACACGATGGAGCCTCTTGCTAGAAGTAGCAGAACTGCATACGAGGCAAGTCTTGGTGGCGGGGCTGGCATTCAAGACAAACTCCGCTCACAGGCGTTTTCAGACCTTGATGCTGGATTCAGCCTTACTCCAGAGATGAACACATTGGCTACACAGATGGCTAGGGCTGGGGCTACTCAGCGTGGTATGGCTGGTGGCAACTATGGCTTGGCTTCCGAAATTCTTGGCGGTTACCAGATGGGACAACAGAGACAAGATAGAGCCAGAACCTTTGCTGGTGCTGTGCTTGGTTCTGACCAGCAGTTGGCTGGACAGGCTTACGCTCAGTATGGCTCTCCGATGATGGCTGGCATTATGCAGGGCTTTAGTCCTACAGGCATTGCTGGTAATGCTATGGGTATGAACACCAACCTTGGTCCATCCTATGTTAAGCCAGAATCTCAGATGGCTCAGAATATTTACGCTAGTAACTACAACGCTGAACTACAGGCTAGAACTGCTACTGCATCTAATAATGCGGCGATGATTAGCGGTGCTATGAGCGGTGCTGGTTCTGCTCTAAAATCTGGCTGGGCTAAGTAAAACATATGGCATCACCATTTACACAATATACATCTGAGCAGGTAGGTCAGATTAACATTCTTCCTGCTGTTGGTCAAATCAGCGAGATGCTAAGAAAGGGCATCGCTGACTTTGGACAGGGCGTGGGAGAGGCTTATACTGGGTACAAGCGAGAACAGGCAGAGCACGATATTATGGCACAAAATGCCGTAACATCTGCTATGAAATATCTCAAGCAGGAGGAAAAGCCTAATGATGATAATGGTGACAGCGGTCAACTTAACTACGAACTAGACCCTAATACCCCTATGCATACGGCACTCCTTATGAAGGAGGCGTTTAAGGTTGGCGGTGGAGATTGGACTAATCCAGAGACTGCTATCAAGGGTCTTGCTGGGATGGACACTAATAAACTTAGAGCGTGGATGGGTGATGAGAATAAGTACAAGGTTGAGAAACAGCAGGAGTTTGACAACGATATCAAGGGAAGAGAAATGAAGGCTAGAGAGAAAACTCTCCTACTTGCTGAACAAGACGCACAAAGAAAAGACGCAGAATACCAGCGTGGTGTTGAAACACAGAAGGCTCTAATTGCCATTGAAAAAGAAAAGGTCGCTACTACTGCCATTGGTGAAAACAAGATTGTAACCAAGCACAGAATTGGTGACTTGTATTCTAAAACAGGAGAACTTCTTGCTTGGCAGACTGACATTGAATCTGTGATGGCTCAGAATGGTCTTAAGGATTCTGATGTAGTTACAAGGGAAACCCACGATGCACAGATTAAGGTTTACGATGACTATCCTTCTCACGCTTCTGCACAGCATTTTGCTGGAATTACAGATGGCAAAGTTCCGTTTAACCCAGAACTTCCATTAAGAGATAATCAAGAACTTCACCGCAACAATGGTGCTACTGAAAAGTTTATTAGAAACGCATTTAAGGTTGGTACTGAACTTGAATCTCCAGCCCTAAGAGCACAAGCAAAGGTATTCTTTCCAGAAGGATTTAGTGGTCCAATTTCAAATATGAATGGTGCGTATGCAATGGCTAAAAACATTGTAAAGACTAAGCCAGTACAAGAAAGACTTGCTAAGAACTATGGCGTTGGGATGGTTCCCAATGGTGCTATCTTTGACAAGGCTTGGGTTGATGTGACAGGCACTACTGACAGCATTTCTGTCACTAAGATTGAAGTTCCTATTCACCCAGATGCCCAAGAGAAGGCTAGATATGACGCTGTGTCGGCAAGAATGGGAGACAAGATGCCATTCTCTTATGAGCAATTTAAGATTCTGAGTGTTGGTCATCGCATTCCGTGGTCATACGATGGTCAAGGCAACAAGGTTGTTCAAGTTGGCAAGGGTGCTAACGAAAGATGGCTTCCATATAATGACCTTGCAAAAATTACTGCTGAACCACCTAAGAATCAGTTTGAGCAGAACAGACTTGGCACTAGCACTTGGCTACAGGGACACGCTGGCAAGGGACTTCATTATGGTCCACAAGGAAATGGGTTTACGCTTGTTTACAATGGTACTATTGACCAACTTAGGTCTCCTAACCCAATTGAAGATTCTCAGTTTGTCAGCGATGGTCTAGGTGCTGTCGTAGATATCAGAAGAATTGGTGCAGAGATGAAGAGTCTGATTAATGGTGCTGGCATTGTTGAGAAGAATCTTAGCGTTTCATACAATCAGAAATACGAGAATCTGTCCCTACAGGCTCAGACTTACAGAAAGTACTTCATCGCAAGCGGACAGGAAACCGACAAGGACAATGCACGACTTACCACAATGGTAACCGACAACTCATTCCTTAAGACATTTACTCCTACTGAACAGATTGAAATCATCAACGCTATGGAGCGTATCATTGGAAACAAGATTCTTGGTAAGTGGACTGCTATGGGTGGCAAGGTTCTTGAAGATAGACCTAATGCAGTAAGCGAGGAAACGATGAAAAAGATGATGAAATACGCAGATAAGGCTGGTATTCCTACATTCGAAGAACTAAAAGCCAGAGACCTTGCTGAAAGGGCTTCCGCAAGAACCCATAAACCCCAATAATGGAATCGCAGAACTTTACTTATTCCTCCGAAGAAGACCTTCGTAGGATTGCTTCTCAACAGGGATACATCCTGCCTTCACAGGTAGCAGTTGCTGACCCAAAGACAGACCTTGAGGAGGAGACAAGGGCAAGTGAGGCTCCGTCTGAAGAACTGGACGGAGAGTCTATTGCTGGAATGATTGCCAGATTTACTACAGAAGGTCATAGACCTACTTTTCAACAGGCTCTTATTTACCGTGAGCATATGAAGACTAAAGAAGTCGATATGTGGAATGGTATTACAAGTGCAATGTCTGCTACCGCAAGCGACCTTGGCTCTGGTGCTTATGAACTAATTGGAGATGCCTTGCACCTTAAAGTCCCAAAGGTTGTAGGTTCTGTTATTGAAGGTGCTATTATGGGTACTGCTAATTGGTATCATATGTACGAGGAAGGTAAGTTTAATGAAGACAGTTTGCTTCACAAGATGCTGTTTAAGAAGAACAATAGTGATGAAGAGTACTATTCTAACTTGATGAATATGCTAGACCTCAGACAGAGCATTGAGGAGCACACTAGAAACGGATACTTCCTTCCAAAAGAAATGGAGGTCGGGGGTCACAAAATTGAACTTTGGAATCCTGCTGTTGTTATGGCTATCAGTTATGTTGCAGACCCTTCTTGGGTAGCACCTAATTTCGGAATCGAATCTGCCCTTGCTAAGGGTATGAATAGTGCAAACAGAATGCTCAAACTTAATGAGCAGTTGGCTAGTGCTGGCATCTGGGCATCTAAGAGTATTGAGGGTAATGCTAAAAAGGTTGGTGAGAGTGCTGGAAGACTATCTGCTGGCATTCTTAAGGTTGAAGAATCACTTCTTAAAGACCTTAAAGATACATTTGAAATTGATGCCTTCATTGGTACTTCTGGTCAAGTTGTTGACAAGTCTGACCTTGGTAGAGGTGCTATGACTGCTGTTGGTATGAATGCGGTCAAGATTCCTGCTTGGTCTGTTACTACCCTTACTTGGGGTGTTGCTAAGTTGGGAGAAGGTCTTGCTGGTGCTGTTGAAACAGGTGCTAGAATTGCCAGAGAAGCCCCTAAGAATGCTGGTATGAGGCTCTCTGAGCGTATTGCTATGGAGTCTGAGAGTAAGGTTGTTTCGGCTATGGCTAACACTTGGGCTAAGACTGGCTCTCCATTCCTTGAATGGGGTACTGCTACGGCTCATACCACGCTACACGCTGGTATGTATGGTGGTGCGTTTGGCTTTACCTTTGGCGGTGAAGAAGGCTTCTACAATGGCATTGGTTCTGGCTTTGTGCTTGGTGGTGCTTTCCACCAGATTGGTGCTTTTCATAATACTGTTGCTGGTGGCAATTCCCCTAACGAAGTAATTAAGAACTTCCTGTGGTCTACTCAGCACTATGATTTGGCTAATCAGCAGGGTCTTCATCGCCTCCTTACAAATGTTGAGAGAGATTATGATGACGGTAAGGGCGGTGGACAGAAGGCTAAACTGCAAGTTATGTCTGACATTGCTTCTGCTGAAAGACTCCAGCGTAATGTAAGAAGACTGATTCTTACTGAGGAGGAAATCCAAGCCAGAATGACTGACGATGAGTGGGTTGATTACGAAAAGTTTAAACTTGCACAGGCTGATACTTGGGGTGGTGTTGCCTTTAGACAGAAACTTAGCGGAGAGATGGTAACTATCATCAACGCTGACAGGGCTGTTAAGTCTGCCGTTAAGGAAGAACTCTTCCACACACTTATGATGTCTGAAAGATATCGTGAAGTGTTCCACCAAGATGCAATGCAAGCCCTCATTGGTACGGATGACCATAAGGGTGCTCTGTATCGTATGCCAAAAGAACAGGCACTTAGCCTTCTTAAACAATTTAAGGAAGCCTATGTTGGGCTTGAACAGGAAACCGCAAAGAAGGCTCCTGTTAACGATGGTCATTTCCAAGAACTTGATAAGCATTGGGATGAGGTCATTAACGACTTCAGAGAAGGCAAAGACCTTGGTGGCAAGATGCACAGTCTCTTTGAGGAGTTCCTTGCATCGTACTGGAATCGCTACATTGAAGATAAGCCAATCGACTATCTCCTTAAGGGTGGTGACCTAGGTCTTATCCGTAACGCTGTTCAACTGGCTAAGGATTCTTACCAGAACATTATGCACACAGATTTGACCTCTGCTGGTGCTCACTTTAATTTCGGAACTAACATTGACCATTTCTTCCTCGACCAGAAAACTGGTCAGAGAGTCCGCATTCCTAAACTAGAAAAGTTGATGGAGCATTTTGTTAAGACTGCTTCTAAGGAAATGTATACTGGCTGGACTGTTAATCCTCGCAAGGGTGGGGGCATTGAAGGGGCTGTTGCAAATGAGTTAGAACACCTGTTTAGCAGAGATGCTACTGGTGGGCTTAAGCGTACATCTGAATCTGACCTTGATAAGGAAACTGCTGTTTCAATGCAGAATGTTCTGCGTAGCATCCTTGAACTAGACAAGAGCCAGAGAGGACTTAAAATTACTGTTAATGGAAACAACGGTGGAGATGGTCCAATGGCGTTCTCTAGAGGCAAGCCAAAGAAGCCTAAGACCAAAAAACAGGTGGAAGAAGAGGTTACTGGAACCAAGCCAGTACAGAACAAACTTCCCAATAGAAGAGCAATTGCAGACCATTGGGATGATGTAGAGCCAGCCACCCCTAGAAAGAAAAGGGGTACAATTGATGAAAACGAAATTGCCATCGCTGAAGAAGTTGCTGGCGAAGACACTTCTGGTTCTGGCAGATGGTCTACTGACAAGCGTAAGAAGTTTTGGGAAAGCGTTTGGGAAGGCAATCCACGAATCACTATTACTGGTAGAGCGTCTACTGCTGAACTTAAGATTCTTTCCGACCACCTTCCTGCTAATACTGTAAAGAGATTTGCTGAACTTAACACCATCATCGAGATGGCTAGAGACGGTGTGTTTGCTAAGAATGTGTCTAACATTGCCAAGACTGAGTATATGGCAAAACAGAAGGAAAATAATGATGGTAGCCGTATCACATACGAAGCGGGTGAAGAAAGAGTACGCCACACTAACTTTATTCCTGTTGAACTACATCTGTACTTTGAACGAAATAAACGAATCGTTGATGGTGAACCAGAACTGAGTGTTGGTACTGCTCAGATTAAGGTTACAGCCATTGACCACGATGCTCTCATTAAGCGTGTTGACTATGCTTGGGCTAAGTGGGTTGAGACTGGTATGTCTTGGAGAACTGTCAGAAAACTTTTTGGAGATAAGACCAACCTATACCAAGCCTGTAAGGACTTGATTACTCATTACTCAAACTCTGAGTCTAAAGAAGGTGGCATCAGAATCTTCCAAGCCAATGGTGCGGTAGGTGCTAGAGATGCTGGTCATATGAGAACGATTGCTAATGCTGTTCTTGGATTCCATCCTACCAATGAGATGGTTCGCAGAGGCGAGCATTCTAATCCTAGGTGGAAACTACAGAACAGAATGGAAGGAAAGAAGGTAGATGTTCCCGATGTCATCTTTGATATGAACATCAGAAGAATGGGAAGAATCACCACTAGAAACGGTGAAGGATTTGGCGTGGATTGGAATTCTGCCTATGTCAGAAGCCAGTACAACCATAGCCCTGCAAAGGTTAAGAGAGACCACGAAGGCAACCCGCTCAGAACGCACGAACTTTCTGCACTCCAGAATAGCGTATACCGAAATAAGGATGGCGAAATCCTTGCCGTATACTCTCTTAACAAGCCATATTCTTCACAGAAAAGAATGAATGAATCGTCTGTGTTTGATTATGTAGATGAAGGTCTTGGTAATAGATTTGGCTCTAGAGGCGGTGAATACTTCTCTGATACTGGCTGGTTGCACTACACTCCAGATATGGGTCTTGCCTCATTGGTAAGCAAGGGGTCTATGAAGACTGGGTACATTGATACTCAGAAACACATTGACCTAAGCGACTTGCATCCTACTTCCACGGTTGAAGATGTTGCTGGCGTTCTAGTCAATCGAATGTCTGAACTGACTGGCAAAAGCAGAGAGTCATTGTTGGCTGAACTGCTTTCAATTGAGACTGGAGAAGGCGTAACGGTTGGTGAACTGTTTAACACTCACGAGAATGTGCTTATGCACGAAGGTCACGACCTTGATGTGTGGCTGTTTACTCCAGAAACTGTAAAGTTTATGAATGAAAACGGAATCAACTCCGTTGAGTATCAGTATCACAATAGAATTGCAGACACTAATAGTACTGCTGTTGCTTTGCTTGATAACAGAAGGTTCATTGAAAATGTGTCCAGAAGAGCAGAGGCTAATTACTTTGCTTTCAGTCCTGCTAAGAAACCGAGGACTCCCTCACACAACCCTCCCAAGACAATTACCGAAGTCCTTCAAGATAAGATTAGGGCGTTGCAACAGGGTAACTATACTGAGGCTGATATCCAGAAAGCATTCCTTTCTCATATTGTATCTGAAGATGGAAAGACCGTCTTACAGAACCCAGAACGCCTTACAGAAGACGGTCTTGATAGCCTTATCCAAGAACAACTTGCTAAGGTTAGACAACTGACAAGAAAGGAACAGGCTGAAAAGTTTGGTCCAGAAGACAGAGCAAAGATTGCAAGCCAACTTAGAAGCCATACTCTTAGGGCTTTAAGAGAAAAGTTCCCTGTTGCTCCTACTGCTGTTCTTAATCAGATTGCTGATGTTGCCCTAAGCGGAGTCAGCGTAAATGCACAAACTGTAACTACTGGCAGGGTTGCTGGTAGGGATATCCAAAAAGAAGTCCTTGCGATTAACGGAACTGTGCTTGGAAGAATTAAAAAGAATGGAGGTCTTACTGGAAGAAAGATTGAGGACAGCGGTATCCCAATGCTTGCACACATTGCTGAAATGAGTGAGAGAGACTTCCAGATTTTTAAGGCTATCCCAGAGTACCTTGATGCAATCAAGAAGGGAACTACTGCTGAATGGCTTCAGACAAATCAAAGCATTGTTGATGACCTTTATGGCAAGCACGGTGGTCCAAAGAAGTTCTACAAAAAGTTTGATGATGCACAGAAGGATATCTTCTTCCTGCTTGATGCACAGTTGGCTAACAAGATTCCATTAACTGATGGCAGTCTTATGGATGTTGTTAACGAAAAGAAAATCAGAGAGGCTTTTGCTGAGAAGACTAGGGCGTTTGTATTTAAGACCCTTACGGAGGCTGGCTGGGGTCAGCGTGGTAGCCTTATGGAGACTTGGGACAAGTATAGAGATGTTAAGAAAGAAGCAGAGATGAGCCGTGCTCTGTTCAGAATGCACTCAGAAAATATTGAGGGGATGCTTACATCCGAGTTCCACGAGCGTGTGCTTGATACCCTTACCGCTCTTGATATCCCTCTGGACAATAAGATTGTCAACCACAGGGAGATTGCAGAAATGGTTAGAGCCGTCCTGTATGACCAGTCTAGAAAAGGTTTAATCAAACTTGGTTCTTATGAGGCTATTGCTGAGAGCGTGAGACTGTATTATGAATACGCAGAAAGAGAATCTGTTGACGGAAAGAAAATTGTCATAGACAAGAAGAAGGCTCTCAGAGAAAACCTAGTCAAAGCACTAATTGAACTTGAGGAAAATGGCTTTGAAGGCATCAACTGGACAAAGCGTCCAGACACTCGTGATGTAACAAAAGAAGGTAAAGTGTTTAAGGTTACACAGAAACTGTTTGCTGGTTCTGGTGACACGCTGATGACCATTGATGGTCACAACATCTGGGACTTTGAAGGCACTCATTTTAAGGTCATTGAAGAAGGCGTTTGGGCTGATGACTCTGCTCTTATCCTTCGTGATATGCGTACTGGTGAGGCTATCCTTACCAAGCCAATGAAGAAAGAAGGCTCTAGTACTGCTTCTAATACAGAAAGAGGAAAGATTATCAGAGAGTTTCTATCTGAAGCCACACACGCTATCGTAAAGAGACAGCCAGCAACCGCTCTGTCTATGAACTTTGGTCAAGTACACGGACCAGTTAAGGACTACATCATTACAAAATGGCTTGCCGAGGACAAACAGGCTGATGTTGGTATGCTTGGTGGACAAGACTTCTCTAACTTTGCTTTGTATAAACAAGGCAATCATTATGTTGCTGTAAGAAAATACGAAAACTATCTGATTGATGAGGCTCTTCCTAAGAGAGAAGGCGAACCCGAAAGAAAAAAGGGACGAGGAGATATTGATACTCAGCAAAGAATTGACCAACTTGAGCGTGACTTTGCCAATGGAGTTGTTGAAAGAACTGTTCCATCTGGAAAGAACAAGACTTCTACTGTTAAGCGTAAGGGTTCTGCCGATGAACTTGCAACGCTCAGAGAGCAGATTACAGACCTAAAGGGTAAACTATTTACTGACAGAGGTGTCATCCTTGAGATGGGGCAGGATGGAAGTGTTAGTGTTATTGATACTCCTCACACTATGCTTGAGGTGGCTACGGCTATTAAGAACCTTAAGAAAGGTAACCTTAACACAAAATCTTTTGAGGCTTATGTGAAAGAGATGTACCGCACATTCCATTACAAACTTAAGGCTTTCCAAGAAAAAGAAACAGGTAGAATTGAAAAGGTTCTTGACCCAAAAGAAGGCAACCTTGTTAAGATTAAAAAGTTACAGGCTGAAATTAATAAGCACCAGAGCAAGGTGCAGGAACTGTATATGGAGCGTTACAGAAAACTTCGGAAAGAGAAGTACGCAGATGGCAAAGAAGCATACCCAGAAGAAATGTGGTCTGCTGAAGATATGGTATCGGAAGTTGAAAAACAGATTGATGCAGACATCAAAAATGCAGACCAAAATGTACGCAATGCACAGAATAGAATCTATGCACTAGAACAAAAACTCCTAGACTTAGGTGCATTCCCAGAGTTCTCAAAGATGTCTATGTCTGAACAGCAGACTTGGCTGGCACAGCAGGACAGATACTCAAAAGAAAATGGAGTAGGCGGTAAGTATGACACAGCCAACTGGCTTGATACTAAGATGCCTATGTTACAGGGAGAACCTACAATGGATTACATTGTAAGAATCAGAAAAGAAAGACAGGCTCAGTCTCAACTTCTCATCCAGCATCAAGGTGCTTATGACGGAATGAAGAACCTGCTTGATTACAATAAGGTAAACCTTGAAAAGGTTAAACTTAAGGTTCAGTTCCTTGCTCAACAGTACGCAGAGGCTAGTGGCATTAAGGTTACCCAGACTTGGCTTAAGGGATTGGTTGCAGGAGGAGAGGGCGAGATGTGGACTCAAGTAATCAATATGGGTAAGATTAAAAATCTTACTGGTCATAAGCCTATGACTCCTAGATACCTTCCAGATACTGAAGGCATTGTTGGAAAGAAATCTTCTGCTGTTACTGTAAAGGATATGCATACAGCCTTCCTTGAAGGTATGATGACTGCTTCGGATAATTGGAGGGGCATTACTGGTAGCAGAATGGAACGGATTAACCTGCTCCTTGATAGGGCTGAGAAACAGGCTGACAAAGGACCAAAGGAACCTCGTCCTGTTAGACCAGAAGGTATGAGCAATGAAGAGTGGACGCTTACACAGGAATATTATCTAGCCAAGAAACACGCTCGTGAATTTGGTGCTACCCACACGCTTCCATTGTTTAAGGAATGGGTTAAGATTAATGAAGAGAAGTTTCCTAAACTTGCTAAGAGTGTTATTTATGACAAAAAGGGTGTACCAACCTATCAAACTAGAAGCCAACTTCGTATCCACCAGAGACCGCAGGATGTTAATCTCAACATTGAATCAATGCTTAGAGATGCTTCTGTTGAAAAAGGTCTTTTGTTTGAAGACATTATGGAGGCTGGTAGACAGAAGTCTAGACCTAGCACAGAGTTTGACCTTGGAGATGACCTTAACACCGTCCTTAAAGGAAGTAGTCTTAACCACGCAGAAGGTGCTTGGGTTCAAGACCCTCTTAATAGAAAAAAGATAGAGGAACTACAGGAGAGATGGAAGGAAGACAGACAGGATGACAGACTTAAGGCTGACAACAAGTTTGTTGAAGCCGTTAAGGAAGAACATTTCAGAAGTGTTGTTGGAAAAGATGGAAGAGAAATCCTAGACTCGATGGATAAGATTGAGTCACTTCAATCACAGGCTTACAAACTTTACAGAATCGTTGATGAGTTAGAATTCCAACAGCATCAGTTGTCTATTACTGGAGATAAGGATGGAGAGATTCCTAACCTTAAGGCTAAACAAACTGCATACGAAGATAGAATTTATAAACTCAATTCAGAAATCAGACCGCTTGAGGCTCGCATTCAAGAGTCTATTGACATTACTGCTGTAAAGGAAAAGCAGGATGCGGTTACAAGGATGAGTGAACCTCTGCGTAAAATCGAACAGAACCTTGACAGTCTTCGTGCAGAGTTTGATGCCAGAAATCTTTTAATTCAAAAACTCAATCCTCCAGCAGTTCCTGTTCCAGATGGTGGTCCCGCTGGAAGCAGAGCACAGATTGAAAGAGCAACAGCCCTTGCACAGAATGCGAAGAGACCTACTCGTGCTCAATACGAAGAGATTAAAACTGCCAAACAAGAGATGGCTCAGATTCAAAAGGAAATCCACGCTGAAGAGGCTAAGGCTATTCCTCTTAGACAGGCTATCAAAGACACAGGAGTTACAGCAGGTGAATGGAAGTATCCAAAGGGAAGGGTAGAGACAGACATCTCTCCTGTTCAAATTGCTAAGTTCAATAACCCTGCATACCAAATGGTTATTGATATGGTCAACAAGAAGAGGCATAACATTGATACATATCTTCTGCAAAGAGAGAGAACCCTTAATGAAAGAAAGCAGTTGGCTGAGTCTCACGCTACAGACTACGCAAAGCATCTTGCTACCTTTGACGCTAGAGCCAAGCAACTTGGATACAGTTCTTCCAGTCTTATTGTAAGCCCTAACAACCCTAGAACGCATCAAATCTATCTGGCATTCCCGAAGATTTCCTACGACTTGTATGGCTCTATGCACCCGCTTGATTGGAGCGGTAGCGAGTGGCAGATTGGAACTACTGCTAGAGGCGAGAAGACAATTAGTTTTGGTAGTTCAAACGACCCAGCCTATGTCCTGTACAACAAGGAAGTACAGGGAGGAAGAAAGATTTACACGCTGGCTGACTATATGTTCTTTGCACAAAAGAAGGCTGAGTACCATATGGCTAACCCAGATATGGCTATCTCTGCTGAAGATGCTATGCTTATCAGAACGCTTGTTCCTCCAGATGTGTATACCATTCCTCAGTCCAAGGCTGACACAATCCTTGATAAGCATTGGAAAGAAATTAAGAGAATCAAATCTGGCATTATTGATAACCTTGATGTCCCTGCTAACGCAAAGGCACTTGTTACTAGGTTTGTTGAGGACGGTCTAGACCTAGTAATCGGTCGCAGACAGGACAGAATCAATGCCTTTAAGAGACTTGAAGGTCTTAGTGATGCTGAGTTTATTGAACGCACAAAGGATATGACTCCAGAGCAGGTAGACCAGATGACCTTTAAGAAAGAGTATATTGAACAGGCTTACTACTGGCTACAGGAAGCAAAAGATGTTGGTGGATTCATTCACCTAACATCAACAACGGAAGCCTACCAGAAACAAGACCCAAGAAATAAGAACTCTACAATACCGTTTCTTACTGAGAAACTTTCTATTCAGAGTATCATTGAGATGGATGGATTCCTTGCTCAGTTACAGGAGTCTATGGATAGAAGAAAGATTTCTAGTATGTTTGATACTAAGCCGTACTCTAAGACGCTGTACGAGGCTCTTCCTGTTCAAGAAAGAGTTAACCTTGACGCTACAGTTGTGCAAAGACTTGCCCTAGAAAACGATGCTGGTGTCCTTAGACATCAAGGTCTCCTTGAGGCTGAACGCAGAGGTAACCCGCAATGGTTCCCCGACCAGCAGAAGGACATCCAGTACACAGGCAATGATGCTGACAGTATTCGACTTGAGCACGAGCGTGTTGAGTCACTTCTTAAGAAGATTGGTGCTGTTGAGGCTTCAGTTGCTATGTATAAGGGTGAGGTAACTAATTTTATTGCAAAAAGACCTTGGGCTTTAGACCATTTGCTCTCCCTTAAGGATGATGGCGTTCATTTCTCTAATCTTGTGTGGAAAGATGGAGATGTAATAACTCGTGCTGACTCTATGCGTACTTCCAATGACGGAAGATATATCATTAAGAGAGAGCCTTACGGAAAGGATTTCAGATATCAACTCTACTACATTGGTGAGACATTCCTTGGTGCTGATGGCGTAAAGATTTATGAGATTCCAACATCTCAAATTGGTACATTCAGCGACACCACACAGGCACAGGTAATGGCTAGGTTTATTGAAGACGATATTGTCAGACTTCGTACACTACAGAGCCTTGTTAAGGGTGGTAATGACAACTATTCCCCGACAAAGGTATTTAACACATTGATTCCTTACAGTTCTACAAAGGCTGGGCATATCCTTGGGTCGCTTGCTGAAGTACCAGCGTTTTCTGGTGCTGTTATTAGAGCCTATGAAGCACACGGTGGTAAGCCAGAACACTCCAGCACTATGAAGAAAATCCTTTCACCATTGCAGGACTTTGGTGAAGTTCAGTTCTTTGCCGTCAACGGAAACGGTCAAGTTGTTCAAAAGAGAAGAATCATTACTCCTAGTGTTGAAGTAACTCTTAAAAAGTACTTTAACCTATCATACACAGCAGATGGTCACAAGACTTGGACATCTAAGGATAGAACTCAGACCAGCCCTGCCCCTGCCAACACAGAGCACACGGCTCCGACTGCCAGCAACCCTGCACTAGAAACACCAACAGTTCACGAGCAGAAACTTGCAGACATTACTTCCTTTGAAGCCATCTCTAATGTGCAGGTTGAAGGTCAGAACTTCCAGCAATGGGAAGTCATCCGTAACAAACTGAACTACCAGATTATTCGAACAAAGGTTAACGGAACCCAACAGTTCAAGTTGTTCAATCAGTCCTCATTGTTCATTGGTCAATTCCACCACGAGCAAGAGGCTGTGGATGAAATTTTCGCAAAAGAGTTTGCCGAGAAAGGACTAAAGTATGTCCGATAATCAATCAATGGAGGCTGTCCTTGATGACTTCAAGAAGGGTGGCTGGATTATGGCTGTCCTTGGAGGGCTTGGGATGCTTGCTAGGCTCATTTTGACCAACGAGGAGTACAAGGTAGCCATCTGGACAAGAAAAGTCATTGCAGGTGGCATTGTGGGGGTAATCAGTTACTTTGCCCTATATGGGGTCTCCATTGACCCGATGTACAAGTCTGTATTGTGCTCTATTTCTGGTTCTATTGCACCCGAACTATTTGAGTATGTGCGGAGAAAATTTATACAAAAAGCGAAATAATTATGGCTAAATATACTCCAGAAGGAACATTTCTTCCAGATTATAACAAGGGAGACGAAACCAAACTTGACATAGATTTGTTGCGTAGAAAATTTACCGCAAGAGTCAATAATTTATACACTCCTCAATTAGAAGGAGGAATCCAGATTGATAAAAGGCTTAATATTGACCCTAGGGTTCTTTATAGATGGGTTGGGCTTGATGCTATTAAAGATTTTGATTCAAGCGGACTTATCAGAGGTCCAGAAATAGCAGGGTTTGCGGACGAAGCCGTTATGGGTCAGCAACCTCCGTTTTTTTCTCAAGGTATGCCATTGTGGCAATACGCTGGAGGAGTTAGTGCTGGAACAGGAACTGCAAAGTCGGCTAGTAACCCATATTTAATTGGTACTGTTGGTGCTGATTGGACTTCAAGAACAGGTACAAGAACTGTAGATGACTCACAGGTTGTTAAATCTAACTTCGAAGATTACATTGAACAAGAAAGAGGGCTTACTCGTGGAGCAAGAGATGCTGTTGTTGACACCCGAATGGAGTTAAAAAAACTTGCTCAATTTGTAGAAGAATTAAGAGAAACTAAAAGTCACAGCCCTCGACATATTGAGGGTGTGATGAAAAGATATCAAACAATTCTTGAAGGAATTAAACCTCACGAAAGAACACTTAATAAATATTTACACGGAACTGAAGGACTTGAGCAAGTATATGACGATGAAGTTCATCTTGATTCTTTAGGTAAATCTATTGGTGCTGACTTAGGTGTTACTACTTTAGATTTTACGCCAGAAAGAGAATGGCTAGGTGAAAAAGGAGGCGAAAGGCAGTTAAATCAATTTTCAAATATGCTTATTGAAAGAAGAGATGAGTTGTCTCGTCTTACTGATGACCTCCAACCAAGTCCAAGCACTTTTAATTTAACTCCTAGACAGTATAGAACTTTTAATGGAAGAAACGCTACAAGTTTTGCTCTTCCAAGATGGCTTAAATCAATGGATAATTCTACTGACTTAAAACCGTCTGATTCTGCTTTGTTTGAAAGAATTAAAAACGGAACAGCAACGCCAGAAGAATTAAATGCTCTATATGGTATGGGGAGATTTGATTATGACTTAAATGATATGGGTAATCCGTTAAGACACCTAGACCTTAGAAGAAGTGGTTCTGGTGCAATGTATCACGAAAGATTACCAAACACACGAATTCAACCAAGTAATGCAAATTGGAGTGAAGGCTGGGAAGTTCCTTCTGCATATCTTGATGTAAAAGACAGACCTTTTGCCGTGTGGCAATATACTAAAAACGGTCTTAGACTTGTTAACCAAGGAAATAATAATCCTGTGCTTGGCAACAGACCAATTCCAACAGAACTACAAGACCCATATCTCACATATATGGATTTGGCTGAATCTAAAGCAAGAATGGCTCCAGACTTAACTAGTCAAACAGGAAAAATTAGAATAGAAAAGTTTGCCCAGCCAGATAGCGTTTTTTCACTTTCAAATGTAATTGATGAATCAACAAAAGGCAGTCGTGCTTATGGAAGAAAAGGTTTTGTAGATATGAATTTGCTTACACAGCCACTTCAACGCCACGCTCAATCGTTTGCTAATGTTGCCAAGGGTGTTACGGAAAAAGATGAGTTCCTTGCAATGATGCAAAAAGGATTAAGCAATCCAGACCACGCTAGAAATTTTGCTACGAACTACACAAGGAACCCAGCCTTAAGAGGGGCGGTTAACGCTGAAATGGGAGCAAGTGCTATTAAGTTTTTAGGAAAGGTTGGAGCCGTAGCAGGTATTGTAACTGCTCCGTCATCTGCTGTCGAAAGAAGAGACAGGATATTCTCTGACTGGGCTACTAACAATAGAGGGTATCCGCATCCAATCCAAGATTTTGGTATGAGAGTACAGGCTGGTATGGAGAACGCACTAGCAGTAGGAACTATGGGAATTTCTGATGAATATTTACATCCAGAATGGAGAGAGCAAATAGAGCCTGTACAGAGAGGATACTACTCAGACAACGGTCAGCGTGTTCCTAACTGGGTTCCTAACCTGCAAAGCACATTACTCGCAAAATAGTTATGCAAACTAAATGGCTCAAAAGTTTCCAAATGGGGGTGTTTCTATGCCTCTTTGTAACCTTTACTTTAACAGGGTGTTCAACCGTAGCACCTACCCCTCCTGTCATAATTTCTAACAACAATGAAAAAGACTCGTACATCACGAAGGTCGAAGAAATCGTCTCTGAGTCTGTTTCTGCTCTCGTTGCTGTCGCTCCTGCCCTCCCTGCTGGAATCCCTAGAGAAATTATTGAAGGGCAAATCCAAAGACTGAGCGGGTTGAGCAAGCCGTCAGTCGTTAAGGTTGCTGAGTTTCAGCGTATAATTAAAGAGAAGGACGAGAAGGCTGTGGTCAAAGACCGTGCTGAAGCCGTCAAAGTCGATGCAGAAACAACGGAACTGTGGGCAAAAGTAGAGGCACAAAACAAGAAACTATCCGAAGCCAATGCACTAAAACTGCAAGCAGAACTAAAAGCGAAAGAAGAAACCAAGACCAGAGTAGTGTACCAAGCGAGTTCGGCTTGTTTAGGGTTATTGATATTCGGAATTCTGGTAACTGCATTTAGTTCGTGGAAGATTTCTGGTCTTACGATTGTCGCTCTGTCCTCTTGTGGCATTGGAGCGGTCTGGTGGTTCCTATCTTGACAGACCAACCTATTAGAGCAAACTTGGCTTGCTCAAATAAGTTCGTGCGATGGTTTGTTTGCTGTTGTTGGCGTTGCGTTCCATTTGGGACTTACAGAGAAACGGTGCTACCACCTTCGCACGAAAGGTGGCTAGTGCCTATTCGTCTTCATCTTCTAATGGCTCGTGTCGCTTAATAACAGGCTTTGGCTCTGGGAGCATACCCATACCCTTGTCAATGTTGTAGTCCACAATCATACAGGCTTGGCTTCGGGTCAGACCGTCTTTGACCATAAAGCACTCAACAATGGTCTCATAGTCGTACAGGATGCCTCCTGTAAGCCCTTCCAGCCCTAGGATGGCTTGGTCTAGCCATTCCCTAGGTTCAAGGAAGATGCCCACAGGGTAGTCCCTGTCGTTATCCTTTAATTCCGCTTTTGAAAGCCTTCTCGGTTTTGGCATCTTTGAATTTGTAGAGGTAAATCTTACGGATAGAGATAGGACTAGTCCTTACTCTTGCTTGAACGAATTTTACGCTTCCGTCTCTTAGATGCTTTACTAATCGCATCTGCAAGTTTCTTAGAGGTATGGAATATTTCTCCGCTAACTCGATGGAAGACAAGTATCCTTTCGGTCTCGGTTCTGATGTAACCTTCCTGTACTGACCTCTGGAATTTACCTCGTTCAGAAACTGGCTGGTTGTTATCTTCATTTTCTTTCGTGGCTAAAGATAAACTCTTTTCCAACTCGGTGGGCTTGCCAGACTTTCCAGTCGTTACCTTGTACGAATCCATAGAGCCATCCAGTACCCCACTTAGAAGTAGCCAATCGGTTCTTCGCATAACGCATTTCACGCTTCTTGCAGAGACACCCACCAGAAAAACCAACTGTACCTCGATATCTTCGTGCGTTGGTTTGCTGGATGCTGTGGATGTGTCCCATAAGGACTGCCCCTTCTTCCAGTCCGTAATGTATTGCGTGTTCTTCCACCGCTCGCACTCCACAAGTGTATCCGTGGACTGTTCGTACTTTTCCCAAGGTGTGGACACCATCTTCAGCGTGATAGGGGTAGATTTTCTTACACCCACCCACTTTAAGGGTAGTTCGAATAGAGGCATCCATTTCTTCACAATAGTCTTTAGCCATTGCGTTATGCGATGAGTGAATAATTTGGTCGAGGCGGTCTTCGTGGTTTCCATAATGAAATACAGTAGGGCAGGTGTGTTGTAAGAAATGCTTTCCCCATTGAAGGTCATCTTCAAGAGATTCTCCTTCTTCTTTCATACTACGACCAGACCTAATACTGCGAAAATCAAAACAATCTCCTAGGTGGATACGCTCCTCTGGAGCATAGGATTTAATAAACTTAAACAAGGCAGATGAGGCATCCTCGTCCACCATATCTCCGTGATTGTCCCCAAAAGCCACAAATTTGATGTATTTACTCACGAGTGGTTGGCATCTCCATTTTCTTTGAGCGTAGGAATAGCAGAAGGTTCTCTGCGTCCTTGATTGTCAAGTAGATGAACTTCGCTTTGCTTCTCCTCGCTCCAGACAGCAGGAAGGATAAACGGTTGTCCGCTGGCTGTACGGATTTCTTTGACGGAGTTGGCATTGTGGAGGATTTGGATAAGTTCTTCAACGCTAAGACCAAGGAGGAGGGCAGACGCTTTGAGACCATTTTGGTTATTGTGATTCATACTTATTGAGAGGCTTGGCAAACAATTTAGCCCATAGAGCCTTGGCATACACAAAGTATTCTTTAGTCTTAGTGACCTCTGCTGTAGTCTGCTTCTTTGCTTCAAGATGACCGCCATTGTGGGCTGGTCGCATCCACTTCTTTTTCATCTTCACAGGATGCCTCTGGCACGATTGAGTGCAGGGTAGTCAAGGTCAGTATTCAGTTTACGCTTCAAGGCTCCAGTAACGCCCATACAGTAGCACATATAGACACGCATAGGAGTAGGCTTGATGTTGTTTTTCTGAAGGGTCTGCACAATCCATTCGCAATGCCATTGGGCTACCTGCCGTGCGATTGGGTAATTGAATGCGTTAGACTTGTTGTACTCCCAGTTGGCAAGGTTACGCTTACAAGCGTCTTCCCAAGCAGAGCGATGCATCTGGTAGGCTCCAAGAGATTTTCCCTTGTCTGAAATCGAGGTGCATCTGTTGTCAGATTCGATGATGGCTAATTTATCCAAAAAGCCGTCTGTTATTTCCATCGCCTGTGCATTGAGACACAGGAGAAGTAGCAATACCGTTTTCATATGTATGTTAATTTGGTAAAATGTCCCTGCTAGGAATCGAACCTAGATAATTCGCTTAGAAGGCGAATGTTCTATCCATTGAACTACAGGGACAGATTGGTTAGAACGGAACTTCGTCTTGGGATTCGGGTTCAGAGTCTACACCATTCTGCTTCAAAACCCAGAGAGCCTGTGCAGACTTCTTAAGGGACTGGTCTTTAGCACCTACCTTACCAGTCTTCTCCCACGGCTTAGGCTCCCACTTGTTAGCCCAGTAGTCCAAATCCTTGTCAGCCAGAGCGGACAGGGCAGTACCCTTGTTATTGCCGAACGGAACAGCCAGTTCAAAGTCGATACCAACGCTACCAGTATGAGGGGCAACAAAGGTGGCTGGTTTAAAATCTGGGGCTGACTTCTTTAAAGGAGCAGAGGCAGTCTTGACCACACGGTCTACTTCTGCGTCATCATCAGCCGTAGCCAGACCTCCAATAGAAGCCAAGCAATAGCGTCTAAGATAAGTTAGGATTGCACCAGCCTGTTGACCAGTAGCCTGTTCGCCAACAGGAACAACGCACGAGGATTCGATGCTCGTACCATTCTTGTGGGCGATGATGGTCTTGATACCAATACCATTGTCGTGGTACTCAGAGGTAGGCAGTTGAATCACCGTGAGACCGTGCTTGTGGAACAGGGGTTTAAGATAAGACAAGTGAGCCGATAGGCTCGCAAATTTATTCTTAAAATGCGGATTAAAGTCATCAGCAACTATGTCCTTCGTGTCAGCGTGTACATTTCCAATAGCGATGTACAGTTCAGCCAGATTGGGCTTAGGAAGAGTATCGTCTTGCATATCGATGCGTGTCCAGAGTTGGTTACTTCTTGCTGACCACGATTTCATTGACGGAGCGAGCGTTGTTCGCATTGATACGGACAGCCTTGCCTTGGTCGTTGATGAACGAGTAGTACAGGTAGTGCTTGACCTTTACAGGCTTCAGCAGACGAGCCATACGACCATCGGGAAGTACGACATACTTGGTTGCGTTGTTGACCCCGATGAGTTCGGAGGTCGCATTGTTGGTGGTTGGGTTTTCCATAGTGGGAATTTATTGGGTAACAGAGGCTCCGTAGATTTTAAAATAGTCTTTCAGTCTTCGGATAATGGCTGTGCCAGTTTCTCCGTTATTGAATCTATCAGAAAGTCCGCTTCCGTTATAGTTTGTTGTTATAATTGTAGGGCGTTTATTTGAGGTACGCTCGTCAATGATTGAAAATAAATCAGTCTCCATACGCTGGGTCAAGCGTTCTTTACCTAAATCGTCAATGACCAGCAGAGAGCAGGAAGTCAGACGCTCGATGACATCTCCGTGAGTCTGATTGGCAAAGCCCTGCTCAATCTTCTGCTCCAGTTTCCGCATCGTGAGGAACTCAGAGTACTTGGGATAGTGGTGAAGCCAGCCCTTGTTGAACATAGCCCAAGCACAGCGGGTCTTCCCTGTCCCTGTGACACCGTGGAGCAGTACGCTTTGGTCTGGGGTGTACTCCTCCAAAGCCTGTTGCATCTGGGGAGCGAGTTTACTGACCACGGTGTCTTGGAAAGCACTAGGCGTGTTCGGGTGCATCGACTTGAAAGCCCAGTCGTGCTTATCAAACACACCCCTGTAGGAGTAAGGGTAATCGTGATACTCTGCCGTGCCAAAGCAATCAAGGCACACAGACACATTAGTCTTAAACTTCACAGCACGGCTATCCCATACAGGAGTAGCAGGTGCTTTGCAATGAATGCACTTAGAAGCCATTGGAGTGGTCGTTGTTGGTTAAGGTTTTGGCTTTGGAGCCGTTACTGTTTATTACAAAAAGCCCCTGCCAGCCAAAGGCAATGCTTTTGTTTATGGAATCTACAGCCTGTGCCTCGTTAGCCCAAGACCCCAGCAACTTCAACTGCTCCGTCTTGGTCATAGGGGTCAAAGGCTTCTTGGTCTGCTTGCGGTACATCTCCCACTTTGTCCAAGCCTCCTTGAAAGACTCTCCGTAGGGCAATACCTCTGTATTGATATACTCTATCTTATCTTCTTTTCTATATGTAGGAAGTCTACTTCCCCCCCTGCGGGAAATAGGTTTCCCCCTCCCTAGGAAATCTATAGCACCCACCAACGCTTGCTTCTCCACCGTCCGTAGGATGCGTCTGCCGTTCAGTTCGATGCGGACTACCAACTGGTGGTCGATAAGGGTTTTGAGGACATTCTTGACCTGTCTGTCGCTGAGTTGCAAGGTTTGTGCAAGGTAGCCGTTGGAGGCGAAACAGCCCTCTTCATTGTCGAGGGCGTTCACGATTCCGTACACCACCTTCTCGGTGATAGTAAGCGTTTCCAACTGGAAGACCTCTACAGGAATCCAGACACCAGTAAACGATGGCTTGCTCACGAATAGATGCTTGGCTTGAGAGCAGGAAGCGTCTTGCAGGAGGCATAGCCCTCCCACTCGTTGATGGTTTCGCAAATCATATAGCGAGCCAAGTCACGAGTCACACAGTTCTTCCAAATCTGGAGTTCCTCATCGGAAACAGTATACAGCACAGCACCGCTAGGCTCCGTGGTCTCAACAGCAAGAAACTGGAACGAGAAGGGCTTACTCCACATCATCTCTGCCATAAGGCAGTAGAAGCCAGCCTGTACCCAGTACAGCCTATCCTGCACATCATATCGGAACTTGAGAGCGTCTTGGCACGACTTGATGTCCGTGATGACACCACGCTCCACATCAACGATGTCGAGTTTAGCCTTACAGTCGATTTTGAACAGGCTACCAAGTACGACCACCTCCTTGCGGATTCCAGAACTGAACTTGTCAGCGTTAGCCTTCATACATTCAACGACTGCCTTACAGCAACGCTCCACGACTTCTTGGCTGTCAGCCTTGAGGATAATCTTGCCGACATTCTTCTCTTCAAATTCAGCCTTCAGAATCTTTCCCTCTTTGGTGCGACCATCGATGTCTGGCAGGTAAGCGATGGAGGCGAAGTACTCTTCTGGCTCTAGGATAGCCGTGTGGATGGCAGTACCGACACGCATAGCCTCGCTGGTCTCTACCTCCTTCTGGTGCTTGAAGTGGAACGGTGAACGGACGAAAGCCTTAAAGCGTGAAGCGTTAAGACCTACAAGAGAGCGGTACTCGCTCTCCGACATTTTACTGGCTACTGGGTTGTTGGGCATTTTGTTGGTTTTGGTTTTGGGTTATCGTACAGAGAACAGCGGGTTGCTGTGACCAGTACTTACGGACAGTTAGGCTCCAGACTTGGCTATCGTCAAGCCAGTATCCCAACTTTGTAAATTCATCCAGAATGACCTTGACTACATTGTCGCAGTCTGGTTTGGTTGTTTTTACAAGCGTTTTACACTTGTTAATCTTTGGTAAAAGGTACTTTGGGGGCGTGTAGTACAGGCTGATTTCGACCTCCACAGCCCCCTCAATGGGTACAGCGGGTACATACCGCTTGGCGTGTAGGCTAAAAGCGGATACCCAGCCCACCACCTTGGAGTTTTTCATCTTTCCAACAAACATCTGCCCAGTTTTGGACTTCAGAATCCTCAAGGCGGCTTGATGGGTGCTAGTTGGAGGTTCTAAGTTGCAAGCAATGAAAATATGTGTCATTTTAGTATTATGGAAAGCGAATCGCCCTATGAAAGAGTCAAAACAGACAAGAAGTCTACAACCCTTGAAAAGTTAGACCCAAAGAAGAAAGAGGAAATCGTTTGGATGACTGAAGAGGGTCATACGCAACGAGAAATCGAAGAGAAAGTGGAGGTGTCTGGTCATACTGTCGTGGCGGTTAGGCAGGATATGGGTGATAAGGATATTGACCTAGGTACATACAAGAAGGGCGTTAGCACTCTCTTCAAGTCTATTATTATGAAGGGTGCGATTCGTCTAGATACAGAAATCGACAAACTTCCTATCAGCCAGATGCCCCTAGCCCTTGCTATTCTTATCGATAAGGTGCAGACCCTTAACGACCAGCCTGTAGTAGTTACTGAACACAGACTCAAAGTTTCCCACGAAGCCATTAATAAAATGCTCTCTGGTGAGATTATAGACATTTCCTCGGAAAAAAATTAAGGCAAAAAGCCTTCCGCATAAGGCTTCAATTGGGCAAATGGGTTAGGGATGGTGGGTGTCCGTGGTCGGACTCGTTCCCGATTTTGATTTTATGCTCCCAGCATCTGCTATCTTACCATTGAGCCAAGCGATGTCGGGTAAGACGAGGCGATGCCCACTCCACTACGGAGTGAGGTCGCTACACCCTGTGGATGTTTAACCAAAATAAAAAACATTTGCAGGGAAGTCTTATTCTGAATTGTGCGGTAATAAAACTATGAGCGATAACCTCATTGTTAAGTTCAAGACGGCAGTCACGGTGACTGTCCTCGAAACGGTAATCTACTCGTCTGTTGCCCCCAGCAGTTACGAGACTGATTACGAAGGCAACGGAAAGTTCCTGCGAGCGTTCGCAAAGATGAGCGGTGTCGGCTACCGCTCGTTCTTCAACATCACGCTGACTACCAAAAGCGAATCGACTGGCAATACCTACCGCCAGAAAATCTCCGCTTATGAGTTCGTCAAGATGGTGGCTTGGGAGTTGCAGTCTGGTGTGATTGAAGCGTTCAGCAAGTCGATGTTCCAGCACGAGAATGGTTTCGAGAATGACGCAACCAAAATCGTGGAGGACAATACGAAAGAACTGTATGCCTCGTTCGAAGGTGGCACTCACTATTGGCGTGTGATGATGGCTGACGAACAGGACAAGGTTATGAACCGTGGCGAAAACTCCTCCACGGTTGCTGACTCGTTCGACACGGATGTGTCGGAGAATAAGTAATCGCTGACGAGTGTGAGTGCAGTCCGACCCTGCACTTGCATTTCTCTGTCTTATCAAACTCCTACAAACACTCCTATGAAGTTATTCAACTTCGACAACGCAAAGACTCGCAAGGGCGAGCAACTCGGATACTCCACCGCAATACTTTATCTGTCTCCGTCAGATACGAGTGGAATCATCGACACCTGCACTCACGCTACTGCACATTGCAAAGCGTTGTGTCTCAACACCGCAGGTATGGCTGGCATCTTCCCAAACATCATCGCATCACGCAAAAAGAAAACTGCGTGGCTGGCGAGCAACCCAGAA
>Ga0208800_1000014_pt1 | contig 44832 bp, 34 predicted proteins | sample ColrivemetaGS541_FD_187619 | JGI IMG/M metagenome (GOLD analysis project Ga0208800, IMG submission 187619) | Estuarine microbial communities from the Columbia River estuary - Freshwater metaG S.541 (SPAdes) (version 2) | ecosystem: Environmental > Aquatic > Marine > Intertidal zone > Estuary ...
AGAATCGTTCATATTTTGCTTTATCAATTATATCAACAGACATGAATCTTTTGTTAAGAGAAACAATTCCAATCTTACTTCCAGGACGACCAATTAGTTGGATTGCATATTTTACATCGAAATTACCTATATTGAGAATGCATTCTTTTTTAATTTTATCAATCCATTCTTTTTCATTCATAAGTTCTCGTCCATAATTTCGTAATATATCTCCCACACATGACCAGCGTTATCTGAAACTTCAGAATTTTTATCAAAGTATTCATCAAAGTCTTGGGTGTACAAATTACCAGAACTATCATAAACTTTATTTTCTTTAAGTGTAATAAAATAAAGATCAGGCCATCTTTTATGACGGATTCTATAGCCCTTTTTAAGAAGCGGAAAAGCTTTTGAAAATATGAACATACAAGATTATAGTCTTCATTATTAAGCATTGCAATGATAATGGATTTTCAAAGCGTTTATAATAGTATTATTACCACAAGAGCTTTATGCTCAAAGGAGTGTATATGTTTAATTTTTTTAACAAGAAACTACCTACTGATTTTAACCAGGTACAAGAAAAGGGCGTAGAAATTAGTGAAATCTTTTACAAGCCGAACGAACAATTACAAGAAGATTTCAATTTAATTGACAAAGTAAACAAGAGCAAATTTGAAGATTTTCAAGTATCTTCATTTGCATCATTTTTCGAAAAACTTGAATTAATTCCAACTGTAGATCTTGGAGATGTGAACTTAAAGATCAGAACAACAAACCCATCAGCACCAATTGATGCAGATTTATGTCAAGTTTGGATGAGAAGAACTTACACAAACCCAACAACTGGACAAACTACAGAGCAATGGGTTAACTGGGTTCCAAATGATGATGCAGCTAAAAAATATTTTAAGTTTAGTTTATTTTCTGGAGAAACTCAAACTTTTAACTTTGATATAAGCACATTTGATGTTGGAAAATATGATAGTTTTAGATTTATTTTCTTTACTTACCATTGGACAGTTCTTGCAGATCAGATGGCTGAAAATGTTTCATTTGAGATAACTACCAAACAAAAAAGGGTTAAGGCTCCATTTGTAGAAATCTTGACTAATAAGATTCAAGACCCAGCTCCTGATGGCAAATTACACATTCCATATATCATTAAGATGCCAGCTAAGACTTTTACTACCTGGGGTGGTTGGTTCTTATTAGCTAAAGGCGCTTCAATGTTTCAACAACCTTGGATTGCATACGCTAGAAAAGACGGCGCAAATGTTCTTCCTGACGGTGCAACAAAGGTAGCTGATGGCCCTGATCCATATTGGTATTCTGAAGGCGAAATTGTTTTTGATTATCCAAATGTAAGTGGTATTCATAATTTACAGTTTGGATTATTTGATTACAATTGGAAATTACAGAACTGGGTTTGGCCAGGTATTAACATTCAAGTCGGTGGTGATAGCTGGGTCACGAAATGTCCTGATTCAAAACTTCCTCCAAGACTTAGAGTTAGTAATGGACAATTGGTAAAACTCGATGGCACTCCATACAATATTTATGAAGGCACTACTGGCGCTAATGCAATTACAGCTATAAGAGGCGGTAATTACGGTAACCAATATTTATGGTCAGAATCACCCGACTATAATAGAATTGGCTATTTTGGTTCATTAAAGTATCTTGGTCATAAGTTTTTAAGATTTTTATTTAATCCAGATAAATATATTGCTGACCATATTTATAGAAATAGAATTCAAGATACTATTGGTAAAATGCTTACCGCTGGATGTCATGTAATTGTTGGACCTCAACATATTCCAACAGGCAATGATTTATACGAGAAGTCAGAAGGTTTCTATAAACTTATTGAACTTATGGCTAATAATTGGAAGGGTTTACCAGTGTGGGTTTGTCTTACAAACGAACCTAACGATATTGGAGATTGGAGTTTGTGCAAGCCTATTCTTCAAAAGGCAGCAACAATTTATAGATCTATTGATGCTGACGCTTTTCTTATTTGTCCAACATCTAAGTGGTCAAAAGAAAATACAACCCCAGAAGCAAATGATTTAATTGATCCTCTGTTAGTTGACGCATACGCTTACCATGCTTATAACGGCGCAACAGAAGTTATTCCAAACCTAAAGCCAATATTGGATAAGGGTGTAGCAGTAATTGTTGAGGAGTATGGCTGTGGAGATGTTGAATGGCAGAAAGGCATTAACATTGAGATGCAGAAGCTTTCAAAGTTATATCCAAATGTTATTGGATTTGCAACTTGGGCATGGACGAGAATGGGTGAAGATGCATGTCCAATGGTTGAAGATGGTAATCTTGCAAATGTAAAATTGACTGATGTTGGTCAAATGCAAGCTAAGGATATGCAGATTTGGGACAGTGGTAATTTTATTGGTGAAGGAAATGCTATTCAGCCAATCCCTCAACCAAATCCACAGCCTGCTCCTAATCCTGTTCCAACTCCAGCGCCTTTACCTGTTGATTCGATTACTAAGGCAGAAATTGATAGTTTATTAGATACAAAACTTAATCAATCATTATTATCATTAAAAGAAGATTTAAAACTTTATATTAAAGATTCTTTGGATGCTTATGATGTTCTACAAGATGAAGAAACAAAGCAGTATTTTGAAACTGCTGTAGGCAATTTAGAGCTTGTAGATATTGCTGCAATTGATGCAAAGTACACTGATGAAAATGAAGTGTCTGCATTAGCTAGTAAAGAGATTACTTTATTTAGAGCTGATTTATATAACAAGGCTTTAGCTGATTATAATCTTATGCTTAAAAAGGCAACTGTTGCAAAGTTAACAGCTTACATTGCTAAGTTTATTCAATACATCAAACCTTTTTAATTGAATGTAAATGAACTTGTAAGAAATCCTTACAAGTTCATTTTTTTAATGGTATGATATATAAGAGGTACATAATATGCGCTACGATAAAAACCAACATCTATGGGACTTTTTAATAGTCTGCATGCAAAAAAATATAATTTATAGTGATCGAGATTTTTACAATTTTTCAAAAGCATGTAATATTAAAGTTGACATGAAGCATGCAATGGATGATTTTTTTAATCCAATCGGCACTAAGATTGTAGATGGTAACAAAGCGATTTTTGAAGTAACAAAGTCTTTGCTAGGACCTTGTTATGTTCATCCTCAGGGAACAAACCCAAAATCTGTAAAATATAATATTTCAAATATTATTCAAGAACTCAAATTAAGCCAACAAAATATTTCTCCAAGAGAAAAGCTTAAGAAGATCACAGATTACATCGAGCTTCTTGGTTAATAAAAAAACCCTCCATTCGGAGGGTTTTTTTATTCAGTAGCGCAGTATGAAATACAAATTACTGGTTGTTTAAATCCTTGCAAATATCTCACCTTAACTGAGTTCACATACCTAGTTGTATCATCAGGAATAATATCTGCTCTTTTCAGTAGATCAACAATTGGCTTTATTAAATTATCTGTATCGTTTTTATATTTCCAATCCCAACTAGCCATAACAAGAATATCAACATCAATTGGAAACTCTTTTGCTGGCTCCATAGTATCTTTCAAAATTGGTGTGTGCTTTTCAATCCATCTATTATATTTCTTGCTTCTAGCCATTTGACCACGAGCAATTGGAGTATACATTTTATTTGCTGAAAACGTCTCTTCTATCACGCAAGATTTCTTTAGCATATTTATCTTTTACAGGTGATTAAGCTTCAAAACGGTAAAAGATTATTTATGTGGTATAGATATTCTCAACAATTACAATTGCCTGGAATGGATATTGCTCAAAAGCCAATAGAGAAAAAACCAGAGCAAGATAAAGAGCCAAATCAAGAGCTTTTTGAAACTCAAAAAGACACTAGAAGTTTATTCTTCAATGATTGGGCTGAAGGATACAAAGTACCTGAACAACCTTTGTATCATGGCACTACTAGAGATTTTGATAGATTTGATATTACTAAAGGTTTTGGCAGTAGTTGGTTTGGACCAGGTTTCTATTTCACAAGTGATGAAAATGATGCAATTAAAAACTATACTGGCGTAGCTGAGCGTAACGATAAACAAAATAACATTTTAAATATAATGTATGATTTGTCAGAACAGAGTGACTGGGATGATTACTTCTTGTTCAATAATTATGGATCAGACCCTAGATATAAAAAATATTTCAATGCTGATAAAACTCCTTGGAACATTCAAGAGTTAACAAAAAAAATAGCAGAAGATACAGTGTTGGGTGAAAATAATCCAAGAGTTATTCCAGCACACGTCAGAATGAAAAGCCCTCTTCACTTAACAAGCGAAAATGACGAAGAGCATCCTGAGAAGATATTCCAAGACGATGTTGATGGAGATGTAAGTTTTCTTGAAGAACAAAATGATTTTGATGCAAACAACACTTCATCTTACAAATCAATTATATCTAATTTGTTCAACATGTTGCTAGATTATTACGAATCAGATACTGCTTATAGTATATGCGAAACACTTATAGAAGCTACTTCTTCAAAATACAACAAAGATGGAGTTTCTGCGACAGTAATGTTTGATATTTTAATTCCTCTTCTCAAGGGCGCAGATAACAATCACGAAACTAAATCTATGGGAGAAGTAGTTCGACGTTTTGTTTATAGCTTGGGGCATGACAGTGTAATTATGGATCCAAATGCATTTTTTAGAATGTATGCTGATGAAGGAAAGAAAGTTAAGCATTACCTTACTTGGAACCCAGAAGACATAAAGCATGCTAGACAAAATATAGAGTTTGATCCTAAAAACCCAGTTATAACAGCAAGTAAAAAATATGCTCAATTAGAACCAGAAACTAATGCAGAATGGTTAGTGAGGCATAAAGTTGAAAGAGAAGGCGATAAATATGTTTTTTATCATGGCTCTAGAATTAACTTAACGGAATTAAGGGCTGGGTCTTTATTGGCTACTTCACCTCAAGAAGCAATAGATTTTGGAGATACAAACTATAGGAACGACAGAAGGGCATCATTTAAAGTTTATAAAGTCAAAGTCTCACCAGAAGAAATACACCCTGGTTTTTGGGCAAGTTTAGTTTCTAACCATCCTGTTGAACTATTTTACAAAGTATCTAGGAAAAAAGGTATTTAAATGTGGTACAGGACAGCAATTGATTTAGGAAAACTTTTTGGAATTAACCAAGAAGAAGAAAAACCTGAACCTGTTACAAAGCCAGATGTCCCAGAAGATGTTTTTAGGGAACATGTAAAAGCAAATATACCAAGACCGCCAGTACAAATAGAAACTGGGCTTGGTGATCAGCATTTAATACTTACAGGCACAGGGGATATTCATCAAGGTGTAAGCCATAGTATGTTTTTAGATAGGATTTTAGATTCTGCTAGAAAAAGTGTCAATAGTGATCCAGAGTTGAGAGAAAAATATAACACATCAAGATTGCCAGAATATGCATATGGTCCAGAAGATTTAATTCAAAGACGAAATGAAAGTTTAGCTCAGGGTCAAGAAAAAATGCATCCAGAAGATGCAGTCACTGAAATCCTCCATGACTATTTTGACCAAGGAATTAGAATAAGCAATATGGCTGGATATATGGCTGTAAACGCTATTCACGTACCATCCTTGATGCAAATAAATAAGATTTTTGAAATCATACAGTTATTACAACCAAAACAAGTTGCTATAAAAATAGTTACTGATAAAGGCACTTTTATGGAAATGTATGACATCAAAAATGTTTCTGATATTAAACAAGATATTTTACAATTTAAAATACACGGTCCTAAGAAACAATCTACTATGAGCGAGTGGAGAAGATACTAATGTGGTACTCAAGAATTAAAACAGCTATTTCGAAACAAACAGCTGAAGATATTATTCAAAGTGAATTAAGGTCGGGGTCTTATGTTGATCCTTCTACTGAAGATGCTGACACAATCAAAAGAAAGTTAGTTGAAAAATATGGCTCAGAAGAGGCTATGTTAGAAGCAATTAACGACACCATCAGAGCAATATCCACAAAATTGACTGGATCAAGTATGGCAGATCCGTCAAGAGAAACTTCTGAATATTTCCAAGATAGAACTGGTATTGATGCATTTTATGTTTTACCAGATGGAACTCAAACTCCTAATTTAAAATCCCACGTAATGTTTGATAAGTTCTTGGTACATAAATTAGGTATAGATCCATCATCTTTAACGGATAGATCTGATAGACATATTTTATCTGAACTTACTGGGGCTATGAGAGTAAATGTTTCTGGAGGAAATGTTAATGTCACTATTTACACACCTCCAACTCCAGCTCAACAAAAATGGATGAAAAATAATGATATATCTTCACAAGAAATGGATATTAGAAGAGATTCATTTCAAGCACCAAAGAAGGACACTAGTGAAATTACAAACCAGCTTATAGAGCATGGAAGTGAACTTGAAAGTGTTGTTTACAAATTAGAAGAAATTGTAAATAGCTATGTTGTCACTAGAATAAATCCAAAGTTCTCTCCTGAAACAGCTGGAACTGAGAATTATTATATAACAGATAATCCGCAAAACTTAGATGAAGAGATGTTTGAGAAATTGAAAGATGTAAAATCACAACTTGATAGCGTAAAAAGTTTATCATACGATCTTAAAAACTTAGGAGCAAGATAATGGCAATTGGAGTTACAGTAAACTATACAATTGAAGATATTGATTTTCATGACAGCAAAGTTCAAATTAAGTATCTTTTAGAAAATGATGAAGCCCCTTTAACTAAGAGATATTTAGAAGTTTATGGATTAGACACTTTGTATTCTGGTTTGGGTGAAACAACCTTGACAGCTGATAGAGAAGATTTGATTCAAACAAACTTTTTATCATTAACATCTTCGACAATGACTGTATTTGCAGAAGAAGCTAGAAGAATTATTTTAGGTGGAATTGGTGCATCTGTAGGAATTGGATTGACAGGAGTGACAACCTTCAGTCAATTGAGTTTTATAAATAAGAGTAGTGAAGATATGGAATTATATTCTTATTTCAAAACTCATTGTGGTATTTAATTGGTATTGTAGTTATGAATAGATTTTATGATGATTTCGATGGTTACAATAATAGAAGACATCGAGAAACTTTATCCAAAAAAATTAAGTTTGAAGATGAAGAAGATTTGGATGATTTGAGTATTACGGCTGACGATGTTTCAGAAAAATACATGGGGACTTACGGTATACATAATATCACTCCTAGTAAAGCAAAGAATGCAATCGTAATTTATTTAGATGAACTTTCAGATATTACAGAAGATATTAAGAAAGATATAGAATCTATGTCAAAACCATTTTCTATAGTTTTCAAAGAGTCAAAACTCAAAGCTGATAAACAACATTTAGAAAAGCAATTTAAAAATTAAGCATACTTCAAAGCAGCTTTTAGATGTGGTGGTAATGAATTCATAAGCTCATTATCTAAACCATCTTTTTCTGGAGGTCTTGGTGGTGCAATTTGTTGATATGCTAACCCTAATGCATCAGCTCTAGCAGTCATAATTAATTGCAATCTTTCAAGATCATTAGAAGATAGCATTCTAAACTCTTCTCTTGACATAGATATTACACCCTTAAGCATAAAGTCTACTTCAATTATAAGGGGCAGTACAGGGTAAGAGTTCTGGCTTTCCCCTTTGAAATATTTAAGTGCAGATGTGTAAATTAAATTAGCTTCTTTTGCATCGATGTTTGTGTATTTAAAGTATTGAGACCATAGCTCATCTACATAGTCTTGATTGAGTTGATTTAAAATTTCACCATCATTTAGTTTGAGTTTTTCATTATTTAAATCATAAACCCAAACAATTGCATTTTTCAATATTTCTCTTCTTTGATATTCTCCAGAAAAATATAAATCTGATTCCTCAACTCTAAAAGATTTTGCTTCAATTGAAATAGCTTCATGCCATTTCAAATCCCTGACACAAAATATTGCTAAATTATCTTGGATTTTAACTTTGAAGATATACTGCTCTTTTTCTATTTGGGGCATTTCATCTTTTTCTTCGATAGGTGCAGCGTCTTGTTGCATCATATCGTTCATGCCCATCATTACTTTTAAAGCTTCTTCGTGTGTCATGGCAGCCTCAAAATATCTCTATGGTCAAGATCAATTTCTGAAACAGGACCACCAGAACTATTTCCCCAGAATCCAGCCCCTTGAGGTATGCGAGCTGTAAATGTCCAAGTATGTATCTCGCCTTTGTCTGGAGCTAGAGCAAATTGAGGATTGCCCCAGTCAACATTCCTGAAGTGAAATAAGAAGTTGTTACCAAAATATAGAGTTAATGGTGATTCAGGATAAACATCTAAAAAGTCTGCCGATTTTGCTCTATATACTGAAATTGATCCGGTAACTGTTCTGTCTTTTAATGCAGCATATTTCGGTCCAACTAAATCACCCAAATATTGACCCTCTGCATATGGTGTAGTAAACCCAAACTCAAAACTTTGTGAAATCTTTAAACTCATTCCAATAATTTTATGAGTATTATCTTTAGAAGTTATCACCATGTTCTTTTGATTTTGAGTTTTAGTAGTAGGTGGAGTAACTTTTGCCTTTTTAAACAATAAAGTTTTAAAAGCACTTAAGGTTTTAGGCGCATCAAAGATTGTTGTGCTTACTAAGCAATCTTGTAATGTTGCGACTCTGTAATTTCTGAAATCCAATACTTCCTCAGGTTCAGTATCCCCAAACTGTGCTGTTTTTGGAATAGCTCTGTTTGGTTCGATAATTGGAATATCTGGAGGACTAATAAATGACTTTCCACCAACATAGTCAGTATTTATAATTACCTCTGATAACGAATTAAAACCATTTACACTAATATTAAAGTTCTCTAAAAATATTGGTCCATAAGTAAAGTGATTTGACACACTAGAAACAATCATCAAAGGGAACATAGGAATTATTGCAGATTTGTAAATTACATTTTCAGCTGATGATTGTTGATTTGCTCCATTTTCTGAAATAAGGGGATGAAAAGACAAGCCATTAATTTTATATGTTTGATTTGCGAAGCTTAATTTGTTATCTAAAGCAAATGGCCAAAAGCTAGGTAATTTAGAGAAAACATTTGAACCAGCATCATCTGAAAGATTATTAGCCCAAAGTCTGTGGTACTTACTAGTGTCAAATGGGAATGTAGCTCTTTGAGTAGAAACACCATCTAAATCTATCTGACGTATTTCAATAGGCATTCTATTTGGTAAATCATACAAATCTAAAACAAAAGCTGGAATTGTTTTCTTGCTTGTGTTAAGTGTATATCCTGATCCTAAAGACATTCTAAACAAATTATTAATAGATGGGGCAAAATCATTAAAAGCCGTAACATAAATGCTATGACCTTTAACTGGAACTCCATTATTAAAATTGTTTTTATATTCTAACATTATTTTCCACTAGTTAATTTCAACCATTCTTGAGCTAAAGCTCTAACAATTTCATGCCTTGTTTTGCCGATATTGTCATTATTGATTGGAATTAAATTGCCTGTTTCAGAATCTTTTAAGTTCCATGATTTAAAGAAGCTTAAAATAATCAATTTGCACAAGATATATGTTCTGACCATTGGGTTGCCAGTAACTGCATTGATGATAGTTGCTTCTTCTAAAATCTGCGACATTGTTTCAAAATCTCGGCCTTTTGCATCACAAATTAAAGAAATAATATCATCGCCTTCTTCTTCAGGCTTACATATTTTAATTGAAGTAATTACACCATCAATTTCGTTTTTAATTTTTAACTTTACAACTATCGGGAATGTTTCTTCTGGGTTAACAAATATACTCATTTATTTCCTTAAAAACTACTTGAAAAATTAAGCACAGGGTTGTTTACAAGCTTTTCTGTAGCAACGCTGAACTTAATCTCTTTTGTTTGATTATCTGACAATGGTGAAGAAGATCTTGAGCCTGACCAAACAACTTCAGGAAATGAAATTTTAAAAGAACCAAAATCTACTTCTATACCACCATTATTTATACTTGAAGGCCCAGCTAATTTTTCTGCTAATGTCCAAGGAGCTATTGGTGAAAGATATTTAATAACTCCTTCAATTTTTCTGCCATTTGAAACAAGAGCATAAGGTTTCAAATTTTCTCTTCTTCGGACATGCACATCGTTCGAAATAGAATGTAAACCATAGACTGGTTCAAGCTGGTTATCAATTGTGATAGTAAAGTCTTGTACTAAAAAGCTAGTAATTCCAAGACCAATGAAACCTTGAAAGAAAGGATGTCCAAATGCATTAGTCAAGCCAAATCCACCAGCTGTGTAAGATGTGTTATTAATTCTTACTTCTGAACCATTTGTAGCTCTTTGAACTTTGTACTTAGAAATATTTGAAGTAAGAGAGCTGAAGTTTTCATAGACATCAATTTGATATTGTCGATCCACATTTGTGAACTTTAAATCAACATTTATATCTACGTCTTCACCAGGCTTAATATCAATAACTAATTTATTAACTAAACATCCACTTAGTAAACCTTGGAATAAAGATACAAGAGAAAAAGTTGGCTCTCTGTTTGTGCCTGGATTAGTTGGTTTTGCAAATACAAAAGTCTCACTAGGAACATGAGAATAAGCTGTACCTGATGAGAAGAATAGTCTTCTGTTTGCTTTATCTACAATTGTAACTGTTTTATTCTCTGTAGATCCTGTGCCACTCAATTTTTTAAAAGCTAATGTGAATGGAGTTGGAATGCCTACAAAATCTGCAATATTATCAACGCTAATAAATGTAGTGCCAATACCAACAGGATTATTATTATTTAAAATCCTACCAGAGGCTGAGTTTCCTGTGCCTTTGTAAGCTAATGTTGCGCAATCCCATAAATTAGCAAAACCAAAATCAACATATCCAGTTGATGGTACTTTCAAAAGCATATTAAATGAGGCTGAAAAATCTGCTTTTCCCAAACCAAAATTGTTAGGGTCTGCGCCTTCACCAGCTAATCTAGAAAAATTAGTTGCGTCTTGGGCAAACGTAAACTCTAAGTTTTCTACATTTAAAATCTTATTGTAATCAAGAGTTGCAAAGTTAAAATTAAAGTCAGGTTCTAATGAAACATTACGATCCATTATTAATAGATCGTAATATCCTGGATTAAATCCTAGACTAGAAAACTGACTTCTTAAATCGTTCATTATGGTAATGTTTCAACTGTAAAGAAGTCATAAAGACTCCACTTTATAGGTCCATTATTTGTTCTTTGAAGACTAGTTCCTGGAGTTACTGTTACATCATCAATTCTGTCAAATAGGTCAGCGGTTGTTCCTAATGTAAATCTAGTATCTCTGATAGTATATTGAGGAATTGTTTGAGTGAAAGTTACAGGTGTTCCAAGAGCTCCGTTTCTAGCAGTAACACTAACAATCATTTCATTTTTGGTTGTTGTATCTTCAGAATCTAAACCATCATAAGCTGCTGCAAAATACTCTGACACTGCAGTATTTATATTATCAACTGGAGGAACATAAATTGATATTCTTCTAGGAGTTAACGCAATTCTATTAGTGAACTTCAACCCTCTTCGAACTGGGTATTTTACAGCCAATCCATTATCAAGATATCCTCTTAATTTATAATAAGGATTGTATACGTTTTCATCTCCACCACTATCATAAGTAATCCAGTTGTCAAAACCTGTGGCTAGTGTGTTAGACTTCCATAGGGTAATTTCACCATATGTACCAACACCTGATCTGTCTTCTCCTCTCAGGTAGATAGTTCCGGCACTTTCTGCTAGTGTTTCTGGGTCAATAACAGTAACTGCAGCTGAACGACCTAAGACTAACCAATAGATATGTCCGCTTGTTAAATTGACACCTTTTTTAAACTTGAATGTATATTCGTCACTTTGGTCTGTCAAATCTGCAAAAAACAGATTAACTTCGTTTGTAAGTGGCGCAGCTATATTTGGAACATAAAGAGTGTCTGTATCATCAAGCGTAGCGTCTGTTTCAGCTGACGTTACTGTTTCTGCAATTGAATCATATAATGTAGCAGAAATGTAAGCGCTAGTATTCTTGATAGTGTCATTTTCAGGAGCAAATAAAAGCTTAACTGAAATACCACCGCAGAATCCATCATTATCTGGCTCAATTTTTATAGCTGTATATGACAATGTCATTGGTACATTAGAATCGTCTGTAACTGGGGTGTTATCGAACTTTGGTTGGTTTTGAATCTCATCAGCAACAGTAAGTCTATATTCCATCAAATCTGAAGCAAAATTGCCTCTTTTGTAAACATGGTAGAAAAGACCATCCGCAATTGTACTCCAATTTAGTTCAATCAAATAATTATTGTTGGAAACAGTGTTGGTGGTTATGTCTATATATTTAGGAACAGTTTCTCCAGCAGTTGTGCCAGTAATACTTTTTATGACACTAGTTCCATAAATATGAGTTCCTCTTTCTAAACTTGATAAACTTCCTGGTGAGCTTAATGATGTTGCAGAATATGTATTACCGATGCCTGTTGATCCAATTAATCTTGAGTTGTTGGAAACTAAATCGCCTCTAAATATTGCGAAAGTATGTTGCAAGTCTTCATTTGTCAATTCGTAATATGCTTGGCAGAATGAATATGGGAACTCAAATCTTTCAAGTCCAGTGAATGACAAGCCTTTAGAAAAATTACTTTTTGGCCTGAAAGGTTGAGATGACCAAATCTTTCTTAAACTTGTTTGTCCGGTAGTGTCTAATTTTAATGAAAGTGATTTCAAGCCTTGTGCTATATCTGATATTACGTTACTAGATTTAAGCTGAGTCAAATCAGTTAATGCATTTTCACATGCAGAAATAACTCTATCATTGTCTTCACTATCACCAAATATTGGATTAGAATCATTATTCAAAGGAAGTGCAACAACTGTTGAAATAATTGCATCTTCACCAGAATTGACTACAATACTTTGATCGCCAGGATTGTTAACTAAAAACTTTCCAACTGGTAACCATGTTGTTGGTAGTGGCGGATAATATCCAAAGTCTTCTGGCATTGCTGTACCATCACCAGTCAAGACAGGAAAGCCAGCAATAGTTTGTAATCTTGGTTGATAATTGAATCTTATTGAAGAACCAGAAGTGATTGAACTTTGAAGCTGCCCGTAAACTGGAGTTGCAATAGTTCCTAAGTTTTGACCAGGATCAATCAACAAAGCTGTTTTATCATCATTGAAGCCTGTAAATCTTAAATAAAATCTTCCAACTTGAGCTTCTAATGGAAAGCCCAAAGACTCTGGAACTGTAGAATCAGCAATATAAATTAATGTAGATCCAATAGATGCTGATGTTGTAGTTTCTGTAAACCAAGCTTGTGTTGCTTTTTGAACTTCATCGATAGGTAATCCAACTTGCATTCCATAGACATACAAATCAGAATAAAGCTGACTGAAACTTTTTCTAATTGACAATTCTTGTGGTGCTATATTGATAATGTTTCCATTATAAACAACCTGACCGCTTGACACATGTACATAGTATGGATAGTTTGAGTCATAAGATATCTGAAATCCAGCTGGGCTGGTTTCTAACACTGAGAAATAAGGTGCTTCAGAATTAGCAAGATTTAGAAGATTGTTAATTTCAAAAATTGCAGATGAAGGCGTATCTACACTACCTAAACTTTTAGACAAAGTATCATATACTTCACCCGCTATTTTAGAAACTTCGTGAACTACTTCTTCAATTTTTGATGATATTGCCATTTTAAATAATTATACCTAATTCATTTTTTAAAAATAACTTTAGTGGATCAGGCATCGTTATAGCAGATGTCTTCCAATAGCTGATGAAATTAGGACTCCAATTAGGAATAAAAACCCATTCTTTAATTATGTTTTTAATTTCTGTTCTAATCTTAGAATGCCTGCTTGCGACATTTCTTTCATTTCTTATGATTCTAGGTGTCAAAAATACAGCAAGCTCTTCTGTAGAAAATGGGAAAAAACTTCTTACTTTTCTTCTATCTATTGGATAAATATTGACTCTGCTGTTTTGAAAAGTACCATCATAATAAGTGATGTCCAAAACAAAATCATATATTTTCAAATAAGAGTAGTCATCATAAGTGGATGATGCATCTGATATTGGAGTTATTTCATCAATTATATTATTCTTAACTAGACTAATTGCTTCTTCTAAAGATATGTCTTTTGAGATAAACTTTGTTTTACTATTTGCACCAAGAAGTGTTGCTGCTGAAATTGTAGAAGTAAAAGTGCTTGAAACATTTCCAGTTTCAATAAATACAGACCCAAAGGCATAGCAATCAGAAACTATCTCATATTGGCCACTTATCTGTTGCCTTCTTATAACATCAGTACTTGGGTTAGAATACAAAATTGAAATGCCTAATTCGTCTTCAACTAAATTACCAGAATCAATTATTTCTGCAATTGTGTTAATAGATGACTTCTCAAGTCCTTTTCCAATAACAATATGTTTTTGTAGCTTAGTTGGGTCAGTGGTTTCTACAAAAGCTGCCCCAAAACATAAGTCTATATCTCTTTCAGTGTCAGCTTTACCGATTGAATATTCTTTTAAAGATTTCGCCAAATCATTAACTTGATCTAAAAGATTTATTTTTAAGACCAAATTATTCATAGCATAAACTGAGTTAGGGTTTGGTGCTGCCATTATTTGCTCCTAAAAACAATTCTGTCTCCTGGCGGTACACCATGAGTCGGAGTTGAGATTTCTTGTAAAGTTTTACCTACAGTCATAAAAGCAATTCTGTCAATAACTTCATCGTCTGGATCTATATCTACTGGTGCTTGAGTGGCTAAATCATAGAAAGAATCATCAATGTTATTCCAAGTAACTGAAGCTGATAATTTGTATTCACCTACTAGCAATTGAGGATAAGACGACGAGTTCAAGATGTCTGTTTTATGAGTATGTAGAACTTCAAATGTAGTGTATTCATCGTTTGCTAATGTCAAATTGAATGTATGGCCTGTGCCTGAACTTGTATTGTCTAAGTTATCAATTACAGGTACAGCGCTTTCGTTGATGAAAACTTTAATACCATAACTCGAAAAAAATCTAAAATTATAAGTGCCAGATGTCAGAGGTTTGAAAATACCTTTTGATTTTGCCTGGATGTACTCTGTTGTTCCAGAAACACTATAGTTATTAAAATTAAGATTTTTAGTAATGACAGATTGATTAGCTTGCTCTTCTAACTCAATTGTCCTACTTATGTTGTTAATATTATTTGAGTTTTTGATGTACCACCAAGTTTCCCAAGATGGATTTCTTTCTAGAGTTATATAATTCTCTTTCAGAACACCCTTGGAATAATACTTAACATACACAAACATATCTTTACTAAACTTAGCATAATGCCATTCAGGATCAAATCTAAAAAGATACTCTACATTAGAAGTAGTAGTTGCAAAGCCTGATATTGTTAGAGTGTTTGTAGAGCCTATAGAAGCAACATCATACCAGTTTGTTATATCTATTGGATTTCTAGAACCAAAACCAATTTGAACAGACTCCCCTTCAAATAAAGTAAAGTCTGTATTGTTGACTCCCGTCACAGCAGTACCAGATACTACAGAAACTGTTCCAACTGTATCTTTAAGCAACCCACCATAAAAAGCTCTTGGGTATAGCTGAAGTTTCTTTGGCGGAACTATATCTTTAGAAGTAAATGAATAGTATCCCTCAAGCCTATATATTGGTAGTTGCTCTCTTTGTAAATTAGGCGCAGGAAGCACACTATCTATGCTGTAGTCTGTTCTGTTAAAGGCACCATATATTTCGCCAGAAGGTTGATAAAATCTTATATATGGTCTAAAAGTCAAAGGTGACCAAGTCGTATCTCTTTCTTGTCCATATAATGTTGTTGACCCAGTAGATACTCCCCAAACTTTAAATTGATGTTTTATTACATAGTCAGAACCTGCTGTTACAGATCCTGCTGATGATGTGAGAGTAAGGGCTGTATCAGTTGTGATGTCTGATATTGTATACCAAGTTGAAATGTCACTTGGAATAGTAGACCCAAATCCTATTTCTGAATTAATTAAATAGTTTGTAAAGGTTGTGCCCGTACCAGTTACACTCGTTCCTGAAGCCTGCACTGTTCCAGACGTATTAGTTGCATACTCTTTGAATGATTGGTTTGAATTAAATACTAACCAATAGTCACCTGCTGATAAAGATGCATTTAACCCAAACTTATGCTCTGATATTTCAGTGTCAATATCAGTCAATGCAATGCTTGATCCTGATCTAATGATTGATTGTGGCTGTGTAGATCCTAAAGCTGATGAGTATAAATCCACTTTCAATTTGCCAGTTGACAAAAATGGTATTGAGTTTGAAAGTCTTAACTTGAAACTTTGAGATACGTTGTCAGCTAATGGACTAATTTTGATAGCAAAGGTTGTATTTGTAACAGCTAAACCACTTGTAGATGCCACTTGAGAATAATATGAAATACTATACTCTGTTTCTTGGCTATATATATTTTCGATAACCTGAATAGAATTATCTGCAGTGTCTAAGCCTTTTTCTGAAATTGTAAATGAATCTGCTACTACATTGTCTCTAGAATATGGATAATAATCATCTGCCTGTTGGAGATTTTGTGATTTTCCATCTCCTCCAATTAATCCATAATAATTTACATTCCAATATGGGTTTGTGTCAAATGTAAACTTTGATGTTGACATTCCTAATTCTTTGACTGAAACCCATTTTTCAGGATATTTATTGAGGTTAATTTCAATAAACTCACCTTCGTAGTTCGCTAAAGCTTCATCAATATCAGAACCTGGAGGTAGTGAAGCTATAAATTGTTCTCTAGTTTGCCCATCTTGTTTATCGCTTCCAACAACTCTTGTCTGAATTGGCTTTGCTTTTTCCATAGACAAATCTGGTATACATCCAGCATAACCATACAAGTAATAATCAGGTATAGTTTCTAGTGTACCATCAGCTTTTGCAGCCCTTTCCACATCAGTTCCAGTCTTATAGTATCCAGTTACAGTTTGGCCCTTAAGTACTCTTTTATTGTATTCTTCGTCAGACAAAAAGAACTTAGAAGCATTAACATAAAGATCTTTTTTTAGAGTATTTTGATTTTCATCTTCAAGGGTTAATTTAAATGTGTAATCTTGACCTATTTTGTTTCCAGATATGTTTGGGTCTATCGCTTCACAAAGTAAAGACAGCTCTTGATAAACCTCAAAATTAGTTGCTACAGGAAGTTTTAAGTTATAGTTTCTTAAATTATCACATGTAAGAATAGCCAGATTAGTACTTGGAACTTGAACGAATAAATCAGTTAAGTTCTCAATACCATCATAGCTAAATTGAATACCTCTAGGCTCAAAGCTAGGGTTTTTTAGCAAAGCATCTGTGGGCTTTTTCAATAAGAAGTGAATAATATTTTGATAATTATTCTGATCTAATGAAGATATAGATACAAGTTCATTTATGTTATCAAATACTAATCTTATTGATTCTGGGACAATTGCTCTTGTCAAATTATCATAAGTTAAGATGTAATCACTATTTCTTAAATTATCTAAAAATCTAAAGAATGCTGGCACAAGTAATTCTGCTACATCTTGATCTTGAGCACCGTATTTGGAAAAATTGATAGCTACTTTTTCTAAATATACGACACTAGAGGTGTTCAAAATATTAACAAAATTGAATCTTATTCCGTCAGCAGTCAATATTCTGTAGTCAGAATTAACTAAAGAAACTGATTGTGAAATATCAAAGACTTCATCTGCTGGCCTAGTTAGTAAGCATTTAAAAAGTATATCGTAATCATCATCAACTACAGGATAATTATCAAAACTCTCATAATCTTCTAAGCATTCACGGTCACAAGAATCACCCTCAAAAATGAAATAGTTAGCAGTTGGTGTGTCAAATTGTGAACCAAGATTTTTAGAACATATAATCACTGGGAAAATTTGATTTACAGCAGGTATGGAATAACCAACTAATGATGTTGCTTCTCCTCTAGGAGCTGATGGGATTGTGTCTGACAATGCATATCTTACAGGAGATTGAGGATCAGAGTACTCACCATCTTTAAATTCAAATAAAGTTTTGTTTTTTGAAAATAGGTAAACATCGTTATCAAAATAACCAGTTTTTTCATAGCCCAAGCAGTTTGTAACATACTGTTTAAAAAAGCTTTTTTTATTCCAAACAACTAAGTTTGAATTAGCTACATCAATGGTTCCATCACTACCATTGATAGAAATATCTTCCATATCAAAACTTAAAAGATTTTGATTCCATGTGGTATGTGAGTTTTGTGTTAAATTATCGTTAGAGTTCCAGTAAATTGCTATGTGCCAAAAATAATCATCTGTCCAGGTGAAACCGGAAGAGGTTGGTAAATTGATTTCTAATATCCAATAGTCTTCACTAGAAACTGTCTGGTTAAAGTTTAAATTATCTTCAATAAACTCATTGTAGGGATATATTTTAAAGTCCAAGTATGTGAGAGAAGTGTAGTCTGTAGGCAAAGTTAAAGATTGCCAGGATGAAGTAAAAGACTGAATTAAATTATTGTGATACATGAGCTTGATGTCTTGAGGAGCATCAACTAAGGGATCTATCAATTTAAATCCAGTCAAAACATCTTTATGCAATTTGACTTTAATATTTTTAGATAGTGAACCACCATCTAATGGGTCAGCTAAATCACCATCTTTATCAATGTTAGATCCATATGTGTTTCTTAATGATATCCAACGAGCATTTTCAAATCTAGCCACTTCTTCGTAATCTGCTAAATTAAGAGGCAAAGAATAATTGCCATTATATTTGTGAGGGCCTGATAATGTAGCTCTAGCAGCATTTACTGCTGTTCTGACAGGAGAGGATTTACCGACATACTCTCCACCGTAAGGGGCATAAAAAGTGGTGTTTGAAGTTCTACCTGAGTCGTACATTTGAGGAGGTATGTACCCTTCCCACCCGTTGTAAAGCCAAACTCCCCAACCTTCTAAAGATGGTGGTCCATCGTAAGATGGGTTCCAAGCACCTGATGAATAAATTGGAAAAGGTGAGGACAATTTAGGGTTTACTGCAATTTCTCCACCTTGAATACCAAACCCAACTTTATCTTCTACGTCATAAGTAAGAAACTCTGGATCTGTATACCCATCTGTAGACTTTGAAGCAAGATCGTAATCGTGAAAAGAATTAGCTGTTTTTAATCTGGTAAATACACTCTCAGCTTTTAAATTAAAGCCTCTTCTTTTGGTTAAATTGCCGAAAGAATCTTTAAGTTTATTCTTAGATCTTCCAATTGTGTTTGCTAAGATCTCTATGCCAGTTCTTGTTGTTTTGCTCATGATTAGAAAGCTGTGGTAGGTACATTATCAGGACCGTATATAGTTTGTTTTACCAATTCTTTAGCAGTGATGTTAATTGTGCCATTTTTAAGTAAGGCTTGTCCTCTGCCATCATCAGAAGGTTTGATATCATTACAAGTTACATCATAAAGAATGCGAATAGGATCAACATAATCACTCTGCATTCTTAAGATATTTTTAGTAGCAGCTGATGAAAGTCCAGAAACCGTAGTTCCAGCTCCCACTGCTTCATAAACTCTCAAAAATGATTCTGCAGCTAAACCTGAAGCTGGAAGAGTAGGTGATGAAACAGAAGCATCGTGTGTTTCTGCCCAAAGGTTGTCAAAGTTAGTTTGAGCAGCAGAAGAATAAGATGAAAAAATTGCATTGTGATCTATGGCGTAATGTCTTGGTGAAAGCATAAACTTGCCACAAATTGGGCAAGGCTCCATTACCCACATTCTTCTATGCCTTCTCAGTACGCTTAAAACTAATCTTGTTGCTTCTAATACTAATCTTTCAGAAAGCTCAATATTGTCAGCACCAGCGTCAACACCAATTGTAATTTTGTGCTCATACTCTTGAAGACCAAGAGACACATCTTTTACTGGGAATGAAGATCCATAAAAAATTAAAGATAAGCTTGATGGCTTTATATCTCTATCACCAAAATACCAGCCTAAAATTGGACGGTCATATACGACAACTTGATCTTTTGCATTTTTTGGAAGATCGTTGTAGAGGATTCCTTTTAGAGTGTCATATATTCTTTCGACCATTGTTTAGCCTTACTGGTTCTTGCCTTTCGAAGTACCATCTTTTCTTGGGTTATTTGGGATACCTCTAAGTGTTGATCTTACGAACCTATCACCACGGGTATTTCTTTGACCAAACAATCTGATTTCGCCATTTTGGATTCTTACAAGCTCGTTCATTGCGTATTCAAATCTATCTTTTTGTGCCTCTGAGAATTGTCTGTCAGCACCTTGTAAAGCTTGGGAATAATACATTTGCGCAGCTAAAATTGCACAAATCACTGGAATTGGGTGTGGATATGCTAAATCGCCACCTAAATTAACTTGCTTGAGTGGTACGTCATATTGGATTGAAAGATTAGCATCAATTTGTGAAGAAGCCTGCTCAATAAAAAAGTCTAAGTCAATATTAGTAGCTGTTTCTGGAGCCGGGTTTCTAAAATTAGGTGTTGGGTTATCGCCTTCTGCCACTACGTTTGGCGGAAGATATTGTTTCACATCAGAAGTTGTGCAATAAGCTCTAGGCATTAGGTACTCCAGTCTTAGGTTTTAAATATTTTGGTTCAAAATCAATTCCTTGATTTGGCGCTAACAATCCAATTTTTTCAGCTTCTTTTCTCTCAATTAAAGTAAATGCATTTGACTGCTCTAATTCATTTGCAGATGTAGATGCAGATGTTACAAACTTAGGAAAGTCAATATTTAAATCTCTATACCCGCCATTTTTTTGATTATATATTTCAACAGCATCGGGAGCATAGCCGCTTCCTTGAAGTTTATCTAGCTGTGTGACTTTATTTCTTGTCAATCCGGTAGCAATTACGTATCCACCGAGCTTGTGAGCATACTCACATGCCTTGGGAAGGTCTAATCCTGGTTTGACATTTTCTTTCATTTTATAAATGTAAAGTATTTCGCCAGTGCTGCACTTATAAACTTGTCCAGGTAGCACTGCTATGTCCATCTGTTGGTCAATAGCCATTTGAAATGCAATCCAGCCAACGTTTGGGTTTTTAGCAGAAAGAACTCCAATTACATCTAAGCCCTTAATGATTGCTGCTGCAAGAATTGACTTTACAGTTGATTTCAAAACATTTTCGGATGTAAATGATTGATCATCGTCAATAAATACGCACATATCTACTCTCAAAGTACTTTTTCTGAGAGCAGTGCATTGTTTAGCAGTTGTATACCATGTGCGTTTCATAATTAAGTTTTTCTCTTAAATGAGTTCAATTACCTATCTTTTTGTTCCACAGTCTGGACAAAACTTTTCCATTCCTGGGAAACTGTAACCACATTCAGTGCAAAACTGAGAAAGTTGAGCAGTGCCACACTTTAAACAAAACTTAGCATCTTTGGGTAGACCGTATAGACACTGCTTGTTCAAACAATTTTTAAAATTAGTATTGAAGTTGCTAGATTCTTCAACCATCAAAACATTAGGGGACTCTGGCTTTGAAAATGGCTTGCTTTTATCTTCTTTCAAATCATCTAGTTCAGAAATTAGCTGACCAAATAAATCACTCTTAATTGGAATGATGTTAATTTCTTCTACTTCATCTGATTCTTTATTATTAGCTAAGTAATTATTTGCAAAAGCATCAAGTATGTCTTTGTTCAATGAAACAGATCCGTCAGGATTTTGCTCTACTTTAAAGCTAGATAAGTCAACCTCTTCAATTTCATTATCAGTTAAAATTGTATGGCCAAACTGATTGATTTTAGGCTTAGGAAGATCTTCTCTGAATGGGTTTGTAAATGAATGTCTGAGTTGCTTTTTAATTTCTTCGTCTGACACTTAAGGCTCCTATGATTTTTTAGAGCCTTCCTTATCTGCTTTCTGATATGAAAAACCCATCACTTCCATATTACCCAAACTTTCCACAGCATCGCCAACAGCTTTCATGACATCAGACTTAGGGAAGGTGTCTCCCTTAGGGGTTTTAATATCAATCTTGAATGAGTGAATTGTATGTTGTGAATCTGGTTGTACATCAACATTTTCTCTTGGAAGAGCGAACTTTGAAATGTTAGGGTTGCCATATTGTTGTGGGTCATTCATCAAGACAGAATTGTTTGTTTCCATTTCTTCCAAACCACCCATCATGTCAGCTGCTCCCATAGTATCAAAGCCATTCATCTCGTCAAGCATCTGAGCTACTCTTTGTGCGATGCCCTTTTTTGCTGCTACTTTAGGTCCGATATTCTTTAATGCTGAATTAATGTTACTGCTCATAATTACTCCCGACTTTTTCTGTTTTTTTACACCCGATAATTAAGGGAATTCTAATATATAAGATAATTAGTATTATAACTATTAGATTATATAAAAATTTAAAGATTTACCTTTAAGTATTATTTTACTAATTGTTCAAATTTCTCCAAAGCTAAGATTTGGTCTACTTCAGAAGAAGAATTAATAATTTCACTAATACTCTTTCCTTCTTGTAATTGGAAGAAGCCATATTCCCAAATTGAAATTAGTAATTCACTGATACTCTCATTGTTAGTTTTTTGAAACTCAATGAATGAATCACTAAACCAATCAAGCATACTTACAAAGCTATTTACTAATTCTATAGATTTAAATGATGAATGTTTTTTAGGACTCCAAGATGTTGAACACATTTTGTTAGATTGAATACTTAATCCACCACCTCCACCTTCAGTGTATCCAATACAATTGTTTGAACAATCTACTGAAGTTGGATAAGGACCAGTCACTGTACAATTTTGTTCTGGTGGGAATACTAAATTCTCTCCTACTGGTACTTCAGTACAAGTGACTGATGGAGTACCAAATCCAGGGTTAGGATTACAAGTAACACAGTACCACTCAGTTAAACTTGGTCCATTTAAGATAGTTACAGCATAATCTTTTAATGCCTTTACTTCATTTGTTGATGCATTAATAAACCCTAATTCAGTATAGTTATCGTTCTTAACTTTGATTCTATTGAACTTTGAATCCACTGCAACAAATCCTTCACATTCTAATGGGTTGCTGTTTTCGTCAATAAGTTTTTTTACATCATCTAAGCTTGTTACTTTGATTTTTTCTGGAATGAACTCTCTCAATTTAAATTGGTCTGGATCTGATTCATCCAAAGTTCTTGAACTAATAATTGTAAGCAATTTTATAAGTTGGTATTCATACAGGACTATATTTCGATTAAATCTAGAACATAATTCAAAGCTGTAATAGTTTTCTTTATCTAAATAAGTTTCAAATTCTACAAATGAATATCCATACTCTTCCAAGGTTGAAATAAATACATCTTTCCAGCTTATGTCTGTTTCTCCAGAATTAGGTGAATAAACATTGCACTTACTATCTGTTGAAAATCTTGTTCCAATCTTCCACTCATTTTTATGGAAATACAGCAACATTAGACATCCATCATACTTGGGAGTAGCAAAGGCATTATTCCAATCAAAATATTCGATTTTTTCAGTTGTTTTGAGGCTAGATGGGATAAGGAAAGCATCCATTGACTTTGCTATAACGTCCCAGTTGTCAAGGTCTAGGATCAAAGCTCTGCTTTCTCTTCCAATGTCAGTTTCAATTGGAGTAGTTGGACTGTAATTTAAAACTACAGAGTTGTCTTCTGAGTTGACTACAAAATTGATTTTGTACTCTTGATTCAGATTTATTAAACTCTTACCTGACCTGAGATATTTCTGTACTGCTAGTTCTTTCATTTAATTTTAATTTGACAATTGTGAGTTCTTTGTCATTACCTATAATTTCGTAATTTAGACTTAGTGTCTTAATGGCTTCTAACGATTCTTTGTTTAAAATGGCAAATAAATTGCTTTTCCCTTTACACATCTCTAGTATTATTTTGATGTTTGATACACTTCTGGTAAGATCTATGAAAATCAATTCAAAGCTATTCTTCATGATTTGCTTTGCTTCTATAAAATTGTTTCTTTCAATAAAATATGAACCTGGTATATAAAGGTTTGTCCAATTCAGAACTAGGCTTTTACCTTTGGTTAATTCTTGAAATATATTTTCTTTTAGCTCTTGATATTCTTGATCTAAATTGTTATTAATTAAATCTTTGTACTTTTCTTTTGTTGGAGTACCATTTAAATGCATGATTTTATTTTCTTTGTAATCAGCATGAAGTAGTTGATAATTATATGTATCGTCTAATATTTCAAAGTTTTTTGCTCTGTTTAACGCTACATTCATCACTGCCTGCTCTCTACAAAAAGACCCATTGTTCTCAAACAGATAAAATTGACTTTTTGGAAGCATTTTTCTAAGTTCATGATCAAGTTTTGTTAATGAATGTTTTGTTCCAGTAATAAAACCACAATTGATGATATTTTTTGACTCATGTTCTTCATTGGTGATTTCAAGTAATTCTAGAGCTTTTGAGTTGCCGTTGTATGCAGACCAGTCAGATTCAAGCAATTGACCTAAAGTACATTTTTCCGTGTTAAAGTCTCTGCATATTCCAATTTCTTTCTTAAATGCTTCTTTTAAGTCTCCCATTACTAGAATGTCTATATCTGAAATCAAAAAATATTCTGCATCTATAAATCTTTGTAGTGAGTAAGTGACATCCTTGACATCAACTGCAGAAGTCAAGGTGTAATTATTAGTGGGTTCAATCGGGACATAAAAAGCATTAAAATGTTTTGCTATTTTTTTGATTATGTAGGAGTTGTCTGGGCATGTAATATAAACTCTACAATCACCCAAGTTCGAATTTTTCTGAAAGGTTTTTAAATACACATAAAGATACTTTGATACATTTTCAGTTGCAAAAAGTATTACTGCGTACTTAGATTTTGTTTTTTCAAAGTCTAGTTTTACTTTTGAATTATTAAAGGCCCCTACAAAATATTTAAGCTCTTGAGTGTCTACAACTGGATCTATCCAAATTGAATGACATAAACTTTCACCCTTGTTAATGCATCTAAGCTGCAAAATATTACAAGATGTAATGTCTAAATCTACAGGGGTAATTTTGTCTAATTTTTTAACTACTGAGCTTTCATAAACAATCTTTCCATCACAAATAACTTGGAATATAGCTTTTGAATTGTCTGATGAGGAGTCATTCAATCCAATATAACAATGAAATGATTTATATTTTTGATCTAATTTGTATTCTAAAATTGAGCTTGCATGTGCGCTCAAAGATCTGTTAAAATTAATTCCGTTGACTGAAGGAATAATTGTGTACCCCATATCACCATGCAAACCCAAGTGTCCATGAGATACTAATGATTTTTCAGGAATTAATTCATCAAGAAACATTAGAACAACTCCTGAACATTGTTTTCTGTAAAGTTAGGCTTCATTACATTTACAGCTTCATAACTCTGATATTTATAAAAATCTAAGTCATTAAAATAGAGGACTGTCCTTTGTTTGTCATCTCCATAGATATTTTTATTTTCAATGAATCTATGGCTTTTGTAATTTGGAACTAAGTAATCAAAATCACCTAATCTAGTAAAAGTTCTTTCACTCAATATCGCTCTAATTTTTGAGCAATTTTTCAAAGACAAAATAAAGTTTGAATTTGTTTTGATAAAGCTTTGATCTATCACTCCCATATTCAACCAACCCATGTCAGTCATAGCAGTGTAGTGCTTTTGTATTTTAAATGAGTTTAAGTATTCTGAAAACTTAGGACCAGCTATACAAGTATCGTGAGTCAAAAACCAATAAGTTGATTGATGTTTGCCTTCTATAATTTCAATTAACGCAGTGTGGTCGTAAGAATTATGATTTACTTTTATCGCATTACACCCCATAAAAGTAAATGATTCTTTAGCGTCAAACCCGCCAATCACTAGAAGTATTTGATCTCTTGAAAAGGCATTATCATTTACAAGACTGTCAATAAGTTTTTTTGCACAGACTTGATAAGAAGTTTTATATGATGATATTGCTATCGAAAGATCTTTCAGATTCATCAATTGCCTTATACATTTGCTGATTTTCTGAAACCCAAGCACCTGAAATTAAATACTTTTTCTTTCTGTGCAGCATTGACTTGAATATTATTTCTGGAAGACTGTATGGTCGTTTATTGGTAAAAATAAAAATTAAGTCTTTAGGAGATATACATAGGAATCTGACTTTGTAATTGATTTTGAAAACTTGATATTTATTAAAATTAAGAAATCCATAGTTATCTTGTTCTAGTTGAAATTGTAAATTGAAGATAAGTTCTTCTTCTAATTCTGTGTGGTTTAGATCTGCTTCATCAATGTAATTATCTGACCAATTTTTCGTAACTATGTCTGGAATAAAGTCCATAACCTGAGATATGTATAGCTCATTATTACCATTTGTATGACAACCAATACTAATCTGGTTTGATATATGTTTTGCAAAAATATTATGCATACTGCCTTTCATAATAAAACCTACAGCATTGTCAATAAATAACAATTTATCTGTAGGTTTTATTTGTTTAAGGAATGTGTTGAACTTTTTGAAGCTAAGAAAATGTATCTTGTTACTCGATTTAATGCCTCTTACTTTATTTTCATTGAAGATGACTATCTCACATTTTTGATAATCTACAAATGAGATTAGCTTGTTTGTAGATTCAACGCTTTCATGTTCAATAAAAATATAATTCATTAGACACCAGTGCCCAAGTTCCAAATATATCTGAAGAATCTGCTTCTTCCACCTGGCATGTTGTAAGCAGGAACCACAATTGGTTTGATTTTTGGAAATTGTGCAATAGGAAGTTTTTCCAATTGCTTCTCAAAGTCTTCTTTGTACATTGTTGCTGCAGATTTAATATCTTCAACAATTTTTGCATCAGGATCTTCGAGCAACAATCTTCTTTGCCTACCAGTTAAAGAAACAAGTAAACTTCTCAGTAAGTAGTAAGATGCTCCAATTACTAAAGCTGGTTCATAAAAGAATGGGGCTGTATTTACACTAGGATATTTATTTGCACCTGGTTGTGAATTCACTGACTGCAATGCCATATTTAAAGCACTGTTCATATGTTGGCTTGTAAATAGTTTAATATTATATGAAACCATTACAGTGTCATAGCTTTTAATTGACTGTGGAGTATCGTTGTCTTTAAGGAAATAGATATTCCCATGGTAGTCAGTTTTGTATTTTAAGCCATCAGGATATGATGAAGCAGCAGTCCCTGATAAAGTGGTGTAAATTGAGTCATATTCTGATAAGAACTTCATTGGCTCACTATCACCCTCATTTGATGCCCCTGTAATTCTTACTTGTGGTCTTGGAGCATAATTCCAATAAGGGAAAGCTACAGATGCAGAGGTTCTATTAGCGTTGAAAATTACTTCTTCATCATAGACTGGAATATTTAATAAATGCTCAAGTTCAAATCTCAAACTACTTTTTGTTAATAGTTCATCTCCAGAGATAGGTTGGCTCATACTATAAGAAACAGTAAATCCAGTACCGCCAATTTCCTCTATTTTGTAAAAATAAGAAGGCTTTCCAGTAGTGTCAACATACTCATTTTTAGGGAAAATTACAGCGTCAATAAGCTCGTATTCTCCATCAAAGTACTCACTTCTGTAAATATTATATACGCTAACACCAGAACCAGAATATCTTTCCCACTCAATATAGATTCCTTGATTTCCACCAGATCTATTATAAAAAACTAACTCGCTTTGTGTAAATGATGATGAGCTGAAGTCTGGCATAAGATTTCTCCATAAAAAAAGGCAGCCTTAATAGACTGCCTTTTAAGCTTAAGTCTTACTCAATTTTTCTATACTCTTCTTACAGAGCCCTTTTCATCATCACCCAAAGAATCAACTTCAAGATCGATTTCTTCAGCAATAGCAGGATCATCATCAAAACCAAAATCATCTGATGGTTTTGGCGTATAGTTGAAATCTCCACCAGCTATAAAACCATCACGTTGCATATTTGACATCTTCATGCCTGCAACTTTAGTTTGGGAGCTTCCAAGTTCTGGAGCTTGTGCAACAAATGCTCGGCTTTGTCTTGTAGTGCCTGATGTAACAGCACCAGTTTGTTGTCTAAGCAATCTTGCAACTAGACCAGGATCTCTTTGAACCTTTTCTGCAAAATCTTCAACAGTAAGTTCATCGCCATTAAGTTCGGCTTGGACTTGGGCATTTTCTAGAGCAATTGCATATGAAAGTGAATCATTAGCATACCCAGCAGTATTAACTTCTGTTTCTTTATTGTAAGGCTTTTCTGCATCAATAGATTCAGCTAAAAATTGCTTTCCATCTTCAGTCTCAATAGTCTTCATTTCGTTAGACTTAGTGTTTAAAGACAATTCCTTTCTTTCTTTAGCAGCAATTCTCTCAAGCTTAGTGTCCCATTCGTCTTGAGAAATCTTTCTTAAAACGCCTCTTCTTAGAGCATCTTTAAGGTCTCTAGATGCTCTAACTACTTTAGCATCCCACCAAGTTAAATCTTCTACTTGTAATGGGTCTAATTGCAGTCTAATATCACTAATATATTGATAATTCATTGTGACATTTTGAATGATAAATGATTCTGGTTCTTCCATTTTTATTTGTCCTTGTTAACAGGTAATGATGTTATACCGTCTAAGCCTTCTTTACCTGTCCATATTTCATTTGATTTAGCTTCTCTAGTATCTGCGGAATAAGATTTTTTTCTAAGTGATTTTTGATCTTTCATAAACTCAGCCATTTGTCTTCGTTTATTTGTTGTTCCGAATTTCTTTTCATTAGCAGTTAGGCCTTCTTGAACTGTAAAAGTATTAAAAACCCTGATTGCAATTCCATTTTTAGTGCCACAAGGACAAGGAATTTCTGGAGAATAATTATTAAAGGAAACATTGACTGTGAAAGTTTTTTCACAACCATCGCATTTACAACAGTATTCATACCTTGGCATTGAAGCTAATCCTCAAGGGTATTTGTACAAAAATTAATAATAAAACTTTAGGAGTTATTTAAAATGACTGATACCGAACTTAAAGATGCTACAAAAACGCATCCCATGTACTGTGTAAAGTGTAGAACGATGGTCACTGTTACTGGGCCAAAAGTTGTTACCATGAAGAGTTCTAGGAATGCTTTGCACGGCAAATGTCCTCACTGTTCAACATCTACTTATAAAATTATAGCAAAAGATTAATTATGAAATTCGTCAAAATAGCTAACCCGTTATTGATACCAGGAGCAGGGGCTTTAGCAGCTGGAGCAGCTGAAGCTGGTGCTGCAGGTTTAGCCGAAAGTGCTTTATCTGCAACTCAAGTCAAGGCATTACAAGATGCTTTCGGCGGTGGGGCAAAATCTGCCGGTGAAGAGCTAATTGACGATGCATTAGATTCTGCTAAAAAAGACCAATATAAAGAGTTTGAGAATGCAGCTGATGTAGTGCGTAAAGTAAGTTTGCTTAAAGATGAATACATGAAAGAAGGTGTTCCTCAAGCAAAGTTTGATGCATTCTTTCCATCACAATTTGATATCAAAGATCCGGCAAAAATGTCTCTTATTTATAAGGACACTAGAATTGACCAAACAATAGAATTGCTTGAAATGTTCTTAAGTATTGTTGGATCTACATACCTAGAAAAGATTCTTGATTTAGGTTTAGTTATTTGGCAAAGAAATCACAATGTTCAGCAAGTTAAGTTAGTCGTACAAAATGCAGCTGAAATTGAAAATGAACTTTTAGGCTTAGGTATTCTTGAGTTTATAACCAAGTGTGCTAAAAGCAAAAACACTTCAGGCAAAGAGTTCTTCTCTTTGATGATTGGAGATCCTAAGCTACAAGTTAAGTTTAGTAGAGCTTTAGCGCATGCTGTTGGACATGGACAAGCATCAGCTGAACAAATCGTTTCAACAACCCAAAAAGCAATGGATGCTACAAAAAGATCACTGCAAGAATTGGGACTAGCTAGAGGTTTGCAACAAGGCCTTGAAGCTCCTAAATTTCTTGAAGCTGAGAAAAATCTCTATGAGTTTTCACAAGCTACTTTTAAGAACTTTGCTCCTGTTTTTGGTTTAGTTAGAGGTATTTTCTATACCTTAAACATTGCCAACTCTGTGTCAGAACAAGCCACTGTAGAGCTAGTTCCAGGCAAAGCTCAAAGAGTTCAAGCACCATTTCAACCAGGCATTGTTGCTAATTCTGGATTTAAGTTTATTAAGGTTGGATCTATAAAAACAGCCGCTACTATGGATCCAAGAATCCTTAAAAATGAGCTTGATGCAAAACTTCAAGATGGTATTAAAAGAACACCAATGCTTGGTCTTAACCCTATCTTCAAGATAAACTCTTCAAAAGCAATCAACGCAATGGTAGCTCTAAACAATGCTGCAATTAGTGGGAACGCTGCTGAAGTTTCAAGACTAAGTACAGAATTAAGGAATTATATTCCAACAGTTGCTGGTGCGCCTGATTTCCAAAAAGCTTTAAGTGCAGGATTGGATTTTGTTACCACTGGATCAACAGCAAACGTAGCAGACTTAAACGCTGAATTGCAAGAGACATCTCAAGCTGTATTTGGCGCAGTTATGGACAAAAATCTTTTTGCTGAACAACAACAAAAGTTTGACAGAGCAATAAAGAATTACGAAACAGCTAAAAATTCTTACTATGGTACTGGCGGCACTAACGCTGGAATGATTAAAACCATTGTTAAGGAGCTTGGTGAAGATAAGCAAGTTGCCTATAATAGTGCAGAACAAGTCAAAGTTAAGATTGGAACTATGGTTGAAAGTACTAATGCAGCTATAATGGCTGGTGAAACTTTGCTTCAAAGATACCAACAAGTACTTTCTAACCCAACAATTATGGCTGGTGTGTCATCATCAGGTCAGCAAGCAACAGCCCAAATAGAGCAACTTAAAGTTAATTTAAATCAATTAAAAATTAAGATTGACAACATCAGAAAAGAGCAATTAGAAGTTGAAAGAGAAGGCGTAACAATTGAACAGTCTATGCGCCAAAGAGACATCAGATTCTTCGGCGGTTCTGAAGTAGCCACTGAAGCTGAGTTAATTCAAAATACCATTGGCGCTCCTTTTGCAGTAGGCCATGTTGCTGAGTTGAATAAGTTGAATGATTCATTAATTCAAGAGCAAGTAGTTAAGATACAAAATCTCGAAAATATGGCATCAAGTGCTTTTGGTGAAAGACTAACTGCACTTCAAGCAGATATTGTTCAAGAAAAATCAAAACTTAAACAACTTCAAGCAAAAGGGTTACAAAATCTTCAGGATGTTATTGGTGGTCAGTTCAAAAAGGACTTCTACACCAAAGCAATTGAATCTCCTGGTGCAGCTTTTGCAAATAAATCTAGTAAGTTTGTCAAGGTTGCTAAGTTTGTCAAAGTATCACCAGAAGTTAAAGAAGTTGGAGAATATTGGGATGGCTTGCTTCCAGGATTAGGAACAGCCTTAATAGAATCCCCTGAACACTCTGGCGAAACAATAGAACAAATAAACGAAGAACATTCAAAAGATTAATTTTAAATTCTTTTAACCTCGTATAACACATCTAATGGAAAACAAAAAACCATGGGTGAGTTATGACAAGATCTCTAATGTATCTGATGCCTTTTCTTATATCAAAGACATAGGTTTTGATTTGAACGATTCCTTTGAGCACTTAAATCAAGGCTCACCAGTAAGAGCTAAAGGCATACCCACAGAAAAATACACTGCTGGCAATACAAATGATGCCACAGAAAGTATTGAATCCACAGAGTCTTTTTTAACTCAAAATCCATCAAGCGTAGCAAGAAGATATTCACCAGCGACTAAGCAAGAATATAGTGGATATCGTCCGCCTGATCCTGTGTTCATGTCATTTCAGGATACAAAGTCCAACAATTTAGTTACTGAAGGACCGACTAAATACAAAAGTTTGAGTGACTTTGAGAAAAAAGGTCAAAAAGGCTTTACTGTCAAACAACTTGCATCTAAAAAAGAAGAAATATTAATTAGCCCTGAAGCAAAAGAGTTTCTCCAAATGCTTCAAAAGACTAATCCTGAAATTAGTTTGCCAGAAGTTAAAGACTTTCAAAATGATGATGTTTACGAAGATTCATCATCACAATCTTACAACATAGATGCAAAACCAATTGAAATTAAAACAGTAATTAAAGCCACTGAAAGTAAAGTTAGTGTTCCTATTGTAATCAACAGAACAGCAGTCAAGGACAGAGAAAGCTCCAGTCCTATTGAAGTCACTAAACCTGTAAAAACCACAAGAGTTTCTCAGTATACACAACCCATAGATTTTCTTTCAATCAATAATAGTAAAACTCAAATTATTGATACAAAACTGCAGAATAAAATACTCAACACAAACTCAGTAAATCTATCAAAAATATCTAGTGATGTAAACCAATATGTCAATAATATCAAAATTGATTTTAGACAGAACTTAGTCAAAAATATCATTTCTGAACTTTCTAACTATGATGGAGATACAATTCAAAATCTTAATGAAAGCATTATTCAGGAAATTGCAAACACTACAGATTTTAACAAAATACAAGAAAACATAACAGCAGTATTTGAAAGTAAACTTGACCAAAAAACATTACAAGTATTTAATAATTTCTTGGTCTCAGATTTAACACAAATTATCAATCAATCTAAACAAGACTTATTATTGCATACTTCAGAAATTAAAAGTGCAGTAATAAATGCAAATACTTTTATTGAAAATAATCAAAACAATACTGATATAAACTCTATCACTGAATCCATTCAAACATTTAAAAACTTGTTTACTAATGTTAATTTAGAAACTGTAAATACTACAGTTTCTAATATTACTCTGCCTTTGGAAAACATCATAAATCAAACTTCAGAGTCTTATAATTACAATCTATTTAACAATTTTCTATCCAACATTCAAAGCATTAACAATCAAGAAGTTCAAAACTTTAAGAACGAAATTATTAATCTAATAAACCAAAAAACTTCAATAGAATTAATTAATCAAAAGTCAGTAAGTTTAGCAACATATATAAACGATAATAGTTTGGTTGAAGACGCAAACTATATTGATATTATTGAAAATATTTTTGAACAACATAAAAATACTATAATTGCGAATGCTAATTATTTCTATGCTAATAATGTTAAAAACCAAATTGAAAACTTTGACGAAAGTTTTGTTGTCAATCAAGTTAAGTCAGATATTGAAAATTCAGTATTCAACACTTTTAATAATTTTAAAGAATCTTTAGACGTCAAACAAATTAGATCTCAAATTGTAAATACAATATCAAACAATGAAAGCATTGATAATATTATCAATATTTTAAATGAAAATGTAAACAATAATATTTTTAATCAATCACTGCAAAACAACATCAAAACAATCATTGAACGTGAAGTCAATACCTACAATGAAAAAACTTTAAAAATTACTGAGAATAGACAAGTTGTAGATAATTTTGAAAGAGTAATTAATGAAAGTATTACCAGCTTAACAAAAGATATTATTTATAAAGCGTCTGAATTAGAGGCAAATACAGACAATGAATCAATAGCCAATCTTTTGTTTAGCATCAAGACTGTAAGCTCGAATGTTCAAAATATTAACAATTTAGATTATTCAGTCCAGAGCTTGAGTATGATTGAAAACTCTATCCAAAATAATCTAGAGTTATTTGGAGACGAAATCTTAAATCAGACAAGTAAAGTTATTGAAGAGGAATACAACAACTCAAATATTACACAAGAACAATATAATGAGATTGTCAACATATTCAATTCAAACATTAGCAAGTACGACATTATCAATAAAATTAAGCATTACTTAGCAGAATATAAATTAGACACAAAATTCACAAACAAGAGCTATGTAAATAATCTTTATAGCTATGAGTCATTGAATAAGTTTACTGATATTAAAAACGAGAGTATTGAGTCATTTATCAGTAAGATTTACAAAACTTCTGTTGAGTTGACAAATGTTTCTCAATCACTCATAAACACTAAAGAAATACTAAACATATTCCAAAAAACAATTGATAAGGTTTCTGTACTTGCTCCAACCAATCAAGTCGTTTCGGAACTTCAAGAAAAGTTAGTAAAAACTCAAAATCAAGATGCCACTAATAAGTTTTTCAATCTTCTTACTTCAAGCAATATTGTTGAAGAAGAAATTAAAAATTATCTAATTAATAAGAACGAGTCCATATCAAATTACACTTTGAACATTATCAAAGAAAATGTTTACAAGTCTGCTTTTGATGATTATGTTTTTGTAAATGAAATAAAAGAAATTATTGAAAAAAATGATTCCTCTAATAGTTTCACTACTCTTACTGAAATTAAACAAGTCTTAAATAACTACAATTTAGAAGAAGTTCAAAATGCTTTTAGTGATATAAAAAATATCATTAAAAACTCATCCAATGAATCTTTAAATACCAATGTAATTGAGAATATTGATAATTATGTAAATAGTATCTCTAGCATAAATAGAGAGTTAGTTCAAAAGACACTTGTTGAGAACAAATCATACAATGAACTTAAGAATATTTCTACTTTAAATCAACTCTCCAATTCCAGTACTAGTCAACAATTCAATAATGCAATTAGCAATATTTATAGTCAATTAGATAGCGTTTCAAATGTTGAGCAAATACTAAATACAATAAATAATGAACTGAATAATTTAAATATTTCTCAAGTCAAAACTGAAAATAATATTTTTAATCAAAACTCTGAGTTTATTGATGAGATATATAATTCTGTCAAGACATCAGATGAGAATGTATGGCAAAACAATACCACAGCAATCAAACAAAACTTCCTAGAAGAAACTAAAAAAACTTCAGAAAATATCTTTAACAATCAAAATATTAAAATAGAAAGTATTGAGATGTTGTTAAGTAATATTAACTTAAATACCTTTGATTCTAAAACAATTAACCAGATTAAAAACTCATTAGCAGAAAGTACAATTTCGAATAATTATAGTGTGAATCAAAATAATCAACTTAATTATTTTTCAAGTTATTTAAATAATTTAGCTTTTAAACTTGATTTAATTGAAAACACTAACATTGTAAATACCTATGAGCAGTTCACTCAATTGGCTCAACAGACTGCAATTAAATATGACAATGAACAAACTGATATAAAGAATGAAATTAAAATATTAAACACATTTAAAAGCCAAATTGAAAATACAAAAAATTATCAAGAAGTAACACAAGTTATTAGTGATTTCAAAACAACAATTAATCAAATTAAAAATGACCAGATTGAGTTTGTTGCAAATCAATTAATACAGAGCAATGAATACAAAAGCTTCATTTTAGAAAACAAAGAATATATAACTCTGTCTAATTTACAAGAAACTTTAGAAACAAACTCAATAGTTTTAAATAATGAAGTAAGACAAGTTTTGAATAACGTTTTGCAATCAACAGAAAGTTTGCAGACTGTTGTTAATAATTTCTCAAATGTAACCGAGCAGAATATTTCTAGCGTTTATCAAAGTTCTGGTTCAAATAACAAATTATCAGATTTTAATGCTCTTGAAAAGGGAAGCTTAATTAATGAGCTAAACACAATTTATTCAGAAGAGGTAGTAAAGCAAAGATTTGAAGATTTCGAATCTAAAGCTTACTCTAATTTAAATGAGTCTGTCAGATTAATAAACATTAATAAAAATCTTACAATCCAACAAAAAATTGACAATATCGCAAGTTCCATTTCATTCATGAGTGCAACTCGAAACTCTGTTTTGGATTACCTTATGAAAAACTTTAATGTTTTCAATATGGAGAAAACATTCAATAATCTTACTAATAATTTGATTGAAGAAGTTAATTTAGAAATACAAAATTACGATATTCAAAAAGTTATTACAAACACATTGTCAGATAATATTTATATAAATCAAAATATTCTTAATTCACAAGTTGTCAATAAAGCGGCAGAAATTATATATAAAAACGTAAAATCAGAAATCACTAATGAATCTTTAAATACTTATATTAATGAAGAAAATAGAAAGAAAATTTCAGATGACTTTTCTAATGAGTTCAAAAAGTCTGATAATTTCTCTATCTTAAACTCCATCGTTCTTGAAACATCTGTAGATAAATTGAACAAAGCAATAGAAAAAACTATTGTAAATAATTATGACTCCAATTATCAAAGGCTAAGTATATTAAATTATGAAACAACTAAAAACAATACAACTTATCCTGAAAATGTAACTCAAGTAAATACAAATCAATTTAATAAGAATGATAGCAAAACAGTCACTAATAATATCCAGGTTATAAACAACGAAGATGATGTAGATGTAAGCAATCTACGTATCGATAAAATTTGGAATAATTTTGTAAAGACTGAAGTAAATAAGATTGTTGAGGAAATTAACAATGATTTCAATTCAGAACAATCAGTTACAAACATTGATCAAAAAATTAATAACACTTCAAATAGTGTAAATAATATAAACACCACCACATACAATAACGAAGTAAAAAATGTTTCAAACCTAAATGTATCATCTTCTAAAAATGATAGTAATTACTACAGTATTAACAATCAATACAATACTGACCCTAAACAGCCAATAGTTGAAAATAGGCAAGTAAATATAGAAGAAAACAGTCAAATAAATATTTCTGAAATTACACAAACAATTTTTGACAAGATAGAAACTAGGCTAAGAACTTATAATGTCACCCAAGAAGATATTATATTACTCAAGCAGAAAATTATAGTTGAAGTTACTGAATACTACGAAAAAAGAACTTACGAACAAATAGCTTCAAACGAAAAGAAAATAAAAAAAGAAGTTGAAGATATGTTCTTAAAGTTCTTGAACACCTAAAATGCCAGATCCATATGTAAACCCACCCTATTCACCGCCCAAAGCTGGTAAAAAATGGTTTCCTACAACAATAGCTAATGGAGACGATATAGGCACAGGTTACTCTATTTCCAGGTGCGTAAGAGGAAGTTTTTACAACGTACTAAGTACAAATTTATCAACAGAAACTAACAAGATCAGAATAACTTATACTGGCACAATTTTAACAGATGTCAATTCTGAGACATGGCCATTTTTTAATACATACAGACCATTAACCAATCCAACAAATTATATTGGATTACCACCTATGAAAAGTTTTGTATTGTCAAATGAAGTTGATGAAAGCTTTCAAATTACTAATTCTTTGAGTTATTCAATGAAGCTTCCTAATATAACTTTTAAATTAGGTTGTCTTACAATTGAATATAGTTTATCTTTTGATCCTTTTGATGACAGCATATTTACTTTCATTACAAAAGAAGAAGATGTAAGTCGCATCCTCAAGTACAGATCTGGTGATAATACAGCTCTTTCAGATTTCCCATTCCAAGATTATAAGTTAGTTAGTTTGTTATTAGAAGGGAAACAATTCTTTCCTGACAGTGGCTCTATTCCTCTTACTTTAAGTTTAAACGGAATACATAAAGATGAATTAGTAAACAATGTATCTAAAACTGTTTATCCCAATACATCTAAAATCAATTTATTAACTGGAACTTCTTTAACAGGTTTGGCAAGGCCCTCTGCTGATAATCTTAAGTTTGCATTAACTGATGAATCTTTGAATTGCTCTAGCTTAAGATTTAGGATTAGAAGAATATGGATATTTAGGGCATTTAATGAAACTAATTTAAATCCTAGAAACTTGCCTTGTAGTATCCTTGGGTATGCAGTAACTTTAAGAAAGGCTATTGATGCAGAAAAAGGAACATACTTTGTAACTTTCCCTAAAGGTGATAATTACAGACCAACAGTCAATTTAAAACTTTTTGATCCTGAAACTAGAACAAATAGTCCAGGGTTTGCCCATGGAGTAAACCTAAGATTTTATTTTGCTTCTGTGCCTGTAAGTGGAGCTTTTGATATTTTTGGAACATTTGGAATTGAAAATGTTTTGACTATTTATCAATTTACACTTTTGGGAATACAAGCTGGAAAAAGACAAGCAAGATATGTTTTTTTTGAAGATGAAAAGCTCAAAAAAGAAAACCCAAATGCACAATACTGGAAGTTAAATAAGGTAGCTACACTAAATAAAAGCGAATCTTTTTCAATTAAAGAAACCATTATTGACGAGCCAGGAAATATTAATAATGACAGGCCGATAGCTACATTTGTTGCAACAGATGAAACCAAACCAGTAAATTTGAAAAATGGAGTTAACTTTTCTAAGGGTTTGTTCAGAGCTGCATTCCAAACACAAACGATTAATAATTTCAACAATAATAACTATCATATTTATTTTAGAACTTGGTTTGCTCCTAAAGACAATTTCAGTAAAAACAACTTAATAGCGTACAGGGCAGAAACGGAGTTTTGCTTTGAGTCTACGGCTACTTCAACAAAATTAGTAAGAAAAGCGCCTACAAAATATGACGAGCTCTTAGTTGCTCCTCCGTCACCTAGCAATATAGTCGAATATGAACTTGGAAGGTATATTTCTGACAAGCAAATTATTACATTTCCAGAGGCTAGTTTTGATGAAGCCGTTCTTGTCGTTGGTGTTTATGTAAGAGCATCAGGCAAAGATGTAGCTAGTACTGTTGTTAATTTCGCTTTTGACACAGAAAAGCATGGATTTGATACACCCATTTACCAAGTCATATCTGGTGAATTACATGCTATTCGTAATCCATCAGAAACAAGCTTTACATCAAATTCATACATAAAAATATCTGAGACAATCAAGGTGTCTTCTAGTATGACCGGAAGGAGACCAATTCCAATAGTCTATACTTCACCTACAGATAGTGAAAAAAGCTTTGAATACATTCCATATAAAAATAAGTTTATTTCATACGCTGGTGCTGACGAAAGTTACGCATTTGAAGATGTTGCGCTGTTAAAAAAGCCAGACGCATTCGAATCCTATGACACTGGGAAAATAAATATTCCTATTTCTGAAGAACTATTTAGAACTTTGGGATTAACTACTGCCACGAATAAATCCTTAGTAATTGATTTTGTAACTGACATGGCTTCATTGCAGAATGGCAGAATAAATGCTGGTAATTGGAATATTGAAATTAAAAGAAACAGGATACTTGATGTAAGTATAGATTTTAATTTGATTATTGAAGGATTACTAGTTGATGTCCAAGGCAGAGTTGTAAGCAGAATATTTAAATCTACAGAGTTAAAGGGTGTTGGATTATCTTATCAAAATTTTACTTACAATCCTCGTATTAACTTCCCATTCTTGATTGATGGAAATGAGACCCAATTTGTTTTAAGATTGAACGTCTTACCATATTGTGATTTGTTATATACCTATTCTGAACTTAAAGAATATTATGACAAAATATTAAAAATAACTTTTGGATACAGAATTGATAGCATTGAAATTAAATCTCATACAATTGAACAAGAAAGAATTATCTACAACGCACCTTCAACACCAAGCGCAATTGGCTCTCCAGCATATTATGAAGACTTACCATTAGCTCCAACTAAAATACTTGGAGCTGATGCTGACAAAGATAGTCAATTCTATTTCATATCAGCACCTGAAAGTTTGGGAACAAAAACTGTTTCTTATCAAGATCCATATGTATTATCAGGCACTTTATATTCTCCCACTTGGTATGTAAATCTGCCAAGTGATATGGAAGTGCAATTTAATCACAGCTTTGGTAGTGCGGAACCAAAGTTTAGAACTGTAGCTGGTGTTGCAGATTTGGCCGAAGATTCTGTTTCCGTAGAAAATAGTGGATTTACCGACAATATTTTAGTGGCTTATTCCAGCAATAGAACAAGCGCAGATGAATTAGGTGAAATTGATGTATTGCAGATTGGCTCAAACGGAAGTAGTTACGATCAATATACTGTGGCTAATTATAATTCTGAAGGCGCTGTGGTTGCTAGATTAAATGGAAGAAGTCCAAAGTTTGTAAATTACTCTGTAAGTAACAGCAACGTAATGAGCAGAGATAATATGTATCTTGTAACTGAAGCAACTAATTCAGAAGGCAATATACTTTCAGTTGCTTTGAATAGAAATAATGGTGAAAGTAAAAGATGGGGTTTACCAGCTGAACAACAAAACGATACAACACCAGGTTTTGGGCAAAATGTTAAAAGAATATTTTCAGGAATTAATTTAGCATCAGTTGCTGCAGATCCCATAACACAAACATTCTTTGGTGTTGGATATGTAGAGCCAGGAGCATTGGTACTTAAAGTTAATAGATCAGTGAACATTTCTGAGGCTGGAAAAAATGAATATTCAAATTTTCTTTTAGCTGGAGACAAACCAGAAGATACAAGTTTATTTAGTGGCTTAGTTGATTTAAGAACAAGTGAAGAGATTAAAGTAGTTGATAAGTTATATCCTACACATGTAGATCTAGCGATCCTCGATCAAAGCTCTATGCTGGTACATTATGTTAAAAATGCTTCTCAATATGCCATAAAGTCAAAGAGTTTCAATTTATCACAACCAAGCCCTGAGTTTACATTATTTACATTTGAAGGTTTATTACCAAAACTTTATTCAAGCTTAACAATTTCAGGAATAACTTCTCTATACGATAGCGTCCTTAGAAAAATGCACACAGTATTTTGGTGCGACAACAAATTATTCTATTTCAATACTGGTTACTCAGGTTATCCTGGAGGTGCCAATATTAATCCCAAACTGCAATTGATTGCTGGCAATTTTACTTTAGATGAAAAAAATAAACTAATCTATGCCTTGAACCAAGCAAAGTATTTAGTTATGAATAATACAGATAATGTAGAGATTGTTGATATACCATTACAAAGAGCTGGATTAAGCTTTGAAAAGAAGGGAACATCCTCATCATTGTCAGTTTGGTATAAAGACAAAGATAATACAATTGTTTCTAGAAGCATAATTCCATATTCATATGTTTCTGCCAAGAAATATTACAAAGGCTTATCATAATGATTATTGATCCAACAAGAGAACTCAAACAAACATGCAGATTGTATGTTTTATATAATCCTGATAAGCCTATAGCAGAAGGTTTTTACACATCTAATAAGGGTAATGATTTTGAGAACCAAAATAATAGAATGCACCAAAAGAAAGTTAGAATCAACAAAAATGATTACACTTTAAATACATCTGATTATTTAAGTTCAATTCCACAAGCATATGGTGGCTTTTTACCAAAAGTAAATACAGCTATCGGTGCTCCAAAATGTACATTTGCTTTTGGAGCTTTTGATGTTGCTAGAGAATCATCTCCTCATCCTGTTTTTAACTTAATTAATGGACCGAGAAGAGACCAATATAAAACAATTCCTACATTCGATAATAATCCAAGAAACAACAGTAATGTAGAAAATGTTTTTCCAACTTTAGAAGTATTACAAGGTCCTCAACAACCTTTTATGCCTTTCAGAAAATCTAACTTATATAATGCTAGTGCCTATACTACATATAATATTTGGAAAATTACTGAAATTAAAAATAAAAATGTTCCTTTAGAAAACTGTCAGAAATATTCAGGGCAAATATTTACAGATCCATTTACACCTCATATATCAACTATAGATGACATAAATAATGGTTCTTATGTAGAAGTAGCTAGTCCAGACCATTTGTGTAAAGTAAAAAGAATATTTCCAATTTCAGAAGATATTGTTTATGGGACATCTAGCGAAAATGCAAAACTTTATTGCTGGGACCAAAAACAAAAAAAATATGAGTTTGAAGTAAAAGAAAAAGGTTCATACAACTCAAGCTTTCATTTGCATATTTTGCCAATTTTCCCTCAACAACAGATTATAGGCAAACAATCTAGAATTGAAATTGTAATTGATTCTATGGCACAAACTAAAGATGTTGCGGAGTTTGCTCATATCAAAAATAGAGCTAATGCATTTAAGTACATCATAGTTTTAAGCCCGAACGAACGTGCTCAAATGTATATGACTGATCAAAGCAATAAAGTTATTGCTAAGTTTGACATGAATATTTTTGCTGTGTCTGGCCAGGAAATAGATTTATATTTTCACTTCTTGGAAGATATATTGCTTTATGGAACGAATCCAGATCCAAACACTTGGGTTGCTAATTTTCCAAGTTCAAAAAACAAACAGCAGCCTTTAGATAAGTACACACATGGTATTTCTAAAAATGCTGAAATATACATGTGGATCTATTATGCTACATGTCGATTCCAGTTTGAACCTTTATGTTTTAATAATTTTGATCCTACTTTAATTGACGACACTTTACCAACAATTACATATCAGTATAGTAAAGAAATTGATAATACATTTACGCTACAAGAGTACAAAGGTTATGCCACACAATTAGAAAATGGAATTTCATTATTTAAAGATTCCAGATCTGTGCTTACTGGAAATGATGGACAAATAAGGCTTGAATATTATTCAGATGCAAAATCAAAATATGCCCAAGTAAAGTTCAACAGTGCGATATCTGGGCCATTGTTTGTTAAGTCTGAGAATAAGCCTAGTTACAGTTTGGCCCCAGCAAAAAGTTTGTTAATACCAATTCCTGATGCGATTGGTGGAAACTTGACAAAATACCTTGGTGATTGGGCCATGAACACTAATTTTGATCAAGATAGCAAAATACTAAGTGCTAATGCTAATATCAACTTACTTAATCTAGATGCAGCTTTCGCCACTGACACAATCTACAATGGAATGAATATTTTGGCGTTAATTGAACAAAACCAATTGGTAGTTGAAGTGTCAGCTGGCTATGAGCAAGAGGAAGTCTTTTTTCAAGGTTTTATCAGTAAGGTCACGACTAGAAGAACAGCCTCAGGAAGTGTTACAGTACTCAGTGCTCAAGATATTGGGTCTCAAGTGCTGGAAAATACTAAGATATTTGGGTTTCTTTCATTCCATGGTGCTAAGTACAAATATATTTTCAGAAGAATTATGGAGCATTCTTCATTCTATAGATTTTTTGATTTCTTTCCTGAAAATTTAAATCCTGGTTTTCAAACAACTCTTAATTTGAATATTTCAAACACGCCTTTAGAAGAAGATGTTTTGAAAATCCCTATATACAAGGATGTGATAGAAGCTTTCAAACTGATTGGTCCAAGGCTCAATAAACAAGTTGAATGGCCTGTCATGTTTTATGATCCTACTAGACAATATTTGAAATTAGACTGGAAATATGATCCAAAATATAGAGATCAATTAACCCTTTTTGACATTGATCTAACTAAAGCTAATAGTAGAAATACAACTTTTAATGAGAGATTGACAGACTGGCATGGGCTTTTAACTCAAGAAGGGTACAGCATTGAATCAGACAACACTAGATATCATGCAAACTGGATTGCTGAAGGTTCTGGTTATGAAGGGTTTATGTTTGACAGAATTAGCATCAATCAAGATCCTAGACCAATTTTAAATGGTAACTTTAGTGTTGTAGGCTATGTTGGTTATGAGAAATCTCGTTATAAAAATTTCGGTAAAGCTATGCCAGACCATTTAGCATTAAGGAGTTGGCATAATAACGAAATTACTGTAAACAGAAAGCCCAACTACAATGTTTCCTTTACTTGTTATGTAACTAGACCATTACATCACATGGGTACTTTTCATATTAAGTATCTTTGGAATGGTGGTTTTAAACTTACTGATAACTATTTTTATGAATCAGTAAGTTATCAATGTAGCAAGAAAGACAATACTATTACTGCTGCTGTAAGAGGAAAATCTATTTTCAGCCTTCAATAATTGAATTAGGAGATTATTATGTCGCAGTTCTTCAACCTCTCTGATGCTATCAAATATCAAATCCAAGCCAATCAATTACAAAGAGATATTCAAATCAATTCTCAATCACAATTGGCTCAAGATTTTATGCTATCAAAAACTAGAAGAGACACTTTTGATCCTGATAAAGATGCTTTAACTTGGGGCATATCAAAATGGGGTCAGGCGAAAGTTATAAATGAAGATAAGCCTGTAAATTAATCATGGGAAAGACACCTATATATGGGCTTGGGTATTTAGAGCCTAATCAAGATTTAAGTGAAGAACTCGATTTAGATGAGCTTCGCTTTCGTGCTATAGATACTCAGACATATGCTCTTTATCAAATATTTGGTAATGGAATAATTGAAGACGAAACAAACAATTATTCTTCTTGGGTAATCAGTGCAATCCCAAATGATGTTCAAAATATCAGAATATCTAGTGGTAAAGGTTTTGTCTCTTGGAAAGCCGCTGAAACTACCGCATATGAAGATGTTGCCCTGCCAATCCTTCCAACAGGCATTACTAGTGCTACAGTTTGGGTTTATGTAGTTTCAAATGACAATACACCCGTAACCAAGGATATTGATTTTCTTACCTCTTTAGTCGAAATAACAGATACTGACAATTTCGTATCTTTGGGTGGAGTTATAGTTACATTTGGAGAAACTACAACTATACAACCATTCACTACAGGAAGAGTGAGAATAAGTATTATATCTTCTTTGTCTGGAATCATTAATGCTCATAAACACATTGGTGGATCTAACAACCCAAGCCCAATCAATTTATCTAAACATGTCCAAGGAAAACTGTCAGGAGAATATATTGAAAATCTTGATATTTCTACTGTAACTAAAGGGACATTATCAGCAGAAAGATTACCACAAATTGATCATAAGACTCTTGATAATATTGGCACTTTAACTCACTCCCAAA
>Ga0208800_1000015_pt1 | contig 41860 bp, 48 predicted proteins | sample ColrivemetaGS541_FD_187619 | JGI IMG/M metagenome (GOLD analysis project Ga0208800, IMG submission 187619) | Estuarine microbial communities from the Columbia River estuary - Freshwater metaG S.541 (SPAdes) (version 2) | ecosystem: Environmental > Aquatic > Marine > Intertidal zone > Estuary ...
GATTTGCCATCGCGCATAAATACGGTTGTGCCATCACCTATGAAGAAGCCAGCCATACGGGCACGTGCCGAGTCATCAGTTGTAGATACATCTACGCTTGATAGATGAACAACATTCATCTTTTCACGCAAGTCACCAGCAACCATCCATCCAGTTGTTGTTAGGAATGGGTGTGTAAGTGCCGCTGTCGTAACACGTCCACGCTTAGTAGTAATCTTGACGCAGGCTAGTAGACCCTGCTTGAAGATTTCCATTATCTGCCTTGGGCGTCCTTCATGGGTTATCACAAAGTCACCAATCACGACATCTTTAATAGGCTTGCGTGTTCCATCACCCATAAGCACCAATGACTCAACCCAGACAGGTTTCCCATGTCTAGGGGGCATTGAGATTGCCAAACGGTCAATCTGTCCACGGTCAACTGCATCAAGGTGTTCAGCAATTAACTTGATATGCGCTGGGTCAGCAGTCCATCCCTTTGGGAGTGTAAGTTTCAGATACTCGTGAAAAGACTCCATCGAGCCTTTTTCAATACCATCCCTATAAGGGTTGTAGATATCACTCGTCGTCCCCGGAATCCTCAATCCCCGCCGTATCGCTTCCTCCATCAGCTTCTGCCGTAAGGAGTCTTGTAATTTGCTCATCTGTCATTTGCCTCACATCAACTTGAGTCTTCTTGCCCCAACGCTTGCTATGTCGTCTTTCCAGTAGCCAAGCCGCGGCACCCCAGTTTTCTTCTGCGGCACGACGTATACGGACAATAAGTCCTAACTCACCACGGCTTTCAGCCATGCGTACACGACGTGCAAATTCAACGAGTTCTGTAGGGACATCCATGTCACCACTCTCACCACGTACTATCCAATCCTTCAGTCTTCTGACGGGCACACCAGCGACCTGAGCCGCTACAGAGTGTGATGCCCCAGCAAGGATTGCATCCAAGATAACTTTCATCTTGGTGTCGTCAATTGATAGAGGAGTTCCACCATAGGCTTTGCCGTCAGGTCTTTTCGAACTCATTACCGCTTGACGTCGTGCGTGGTACTCATCAAAAAGTGGAGCAGATAATTCTTCCTTGATAGAGTCTCTTGATTCAGGAACCGATAAATCAATCGGCACTAGTTCATCATCATCCATTTCTTAGAACTGCCTTTCCTCTGGTTTGTTTTTCCCAAGTCACAATCAACTTGTCACAGTCTTCTTCGTTCTCACCAACAACTAACAGTGAATCGCCTAACTCCCACGTTTCGCCTTGATTGGCAAGCCTTGGGACTAACTTTTCATATGAGTCAGTAGTTAATTTAAGTTCTTCATTTGCGATATCACTGATGAAGTTGTTCAAGTCTTCGTAGTCATATCCGGTACCGGCTAGTTGCTTTTCAGTATTAGCCAACTCAGCAAGCAAGACAGTCAACGCCGTGTTGTCGTCTAGACCAAGGCGTGTTGTTCTGTTGTCAGCAAGCAGGATTCTGACTTCTGAGTCTTCATCTACATCAACCCACTCAACAGGCACTGTGTCCATTTTGAGTGCCTTGGCAGCCATCAGCCGGTGATTTCCAGCAAGGACGTAGTTGTTCCTCTTGTTGACTATCAGGCGACCGTAGAAGCCATTTGTTTCTATAGATGAAATGACAGCACCCAAGTCGCCTTGATTGACATTCCTTGGGTGCTGTTTAAGTAAATGTACGTCAACTTCCTCAGAAGCAACTGTCAGCCTTTTAATCAATGTAGTCGTCTGCAACCCATGGACCCGTGCCAAGAAGATACACTTCTTCCTTCAACTTGATAGGGAAGACTCGGTAACCTTCATGAGCTTCCATGCTTGTCTCACTCATCTTCCACTCAACATTGCGTACAACAATGAACTGATTCTTATCTTCAACAAAATCTTCAAGCACGATGCCGTACGACCAATGACCAAGTTTAGTCCTGAAGCGAACTTTCGTACCCGCCGGGATAATGTCATCGGACTTGCGTTCACCCATGTATTTGAGTTGATAACCAAGAACCATACCGATAAAGATTGCCGAAATAGCAGTCATTCCATATGTGACTAGTGTCGCATTTTCAAACATCATGAACCTCCCTTTGCTGGCTTATGCCAACGCTCCCGCCAGACTTGCATTCCACGCTCCGCATTAGCAGTCCGCTTTGACTTTGTGTAAAGCGATACGGCTTCCCTTGCAACACCAAGGGCAACGAAGTGCTTCTTGCCTTCTAAGCCACCGGCACGTCGAATCCAAGTCGTACGCTCTTCTTCCGGTATCTTATTGACGATGTTTTCAAGCATCTCTGTTTCTTCGGCTTTGATTAGCATGTTGTTAGCATTGATAGACTTGGCAACATTGACCGCTTCACCAGAACCGTAGATACCTTCAACGGTTGTCAACATCTTCGCAATTAGTTCATCCCGATTCTCATCACCACTTGGTTTGAGTTCGTTAGTCCAACTGAAAAGGTCATACTGCTTATCACCCAACTGATGCGTGACAGGCACGGGTTCAGCCTTGTAGACCTTCTGTGCTTCGACTATGTGCCCCGGTACGCCGTGGATACGTGGCATACCCAAGACATCAAGCACCTTGTTTGCGACTTCTTCGTAAGTAGGACGGAACTTCTGGTTACGTAGCCAATATCGTAAACGCCACACCTCAGGACTTTCGTTTGTCATAGGTTGCTTTAGTTCACTAGGTCTTTGGTTTACAATTGCTTGCTGCAATGGACGTAAGGCGTTTGTATATTCCTTTGCATCCATTTCATCCATTTCGATACCAGATAGACGTGAAAGGTCAGACATAACTTCCTTCCACATTGCGACGGACATTTCTCGTGGGTTCATAGAGACATGTTACTAGATTCTGTGGACTTTGTCAACTCTACTTTTTCTTTTAGTTGTTTACGAGTCCAACCCTTAATTTTTGTCTTAGGGCAGACTTCCTTAAGTGCACCTAGTACTCTTAGGTCATCGTAGACTTCATCGAAGCCGTTGACAGTTATGATGACCGTCTTTCCACAGTTGATGCACATGCACATGTAGTGGCATATATCGGTTTTGTGGTAAAGCATTTTGTGGAAGCCTTGACCACGCATAGTCCTTCGGTACGTCTGATAGAGCATAACGGCATTGTACAATCTAAATAACTGTACTGTTGACACTAATGGTAAAAACAAAAATATGACGTCTAGTGATGAATCCTTAGTTGGATATGACTTAAGAGCCACAGTGGACGACAGGGAAGCCACTTTTGTCCGCTTTGCTTTTTTCTGTAATCGTGGTTACTGTGTAGAGTTGACAAATGATGATGCAAAATCCATTATAGTTAAAATGCGTGATGCTTCTCGTCGTATCAAATTCAATTCGGTGAAGACTGATGAACTCATGCGGAAGGAATTCAATAGATGGGCTTGTTAAGCAGGTTCTCTGACGCTTGGTTAGCCCTAACGGGTAAAGATGAAGTAAAAGTCACTCTACGCCCAAGTGCTGAGGCTCCACAGCCACGAAACCGTACCCGTGCCGTCGCACGTGCTGGTAACGGTGGGCTTGAAAGCATCATCACAACCAAACTACCATCGAGCAAACTTGATTGGGCAAAAGAGGCTGGAGACCTTGGTCTCAACTCTATTATTGCCATTGGTCTTGACTGGTACATTCGAAATCTAAATGTAGGTAAGTTGGTAATCCAACGAAACGTACAGGATACAAAGTCTGACAAGTTTGAACTTATCGACACACACCCGCTCCTAAACCTTCTTAGGAATCCATCGCCGGGTGTACCAGCAAACACATTCTACGGATGGATTACGCAGGACTTGAAATTGCAAGGCAACGCCTATGCACGAAAAGTCCGCAAGGGTGGTCGCCGTAGCGAAGTCGTTTACTTGCAGTTCTTGCCGTGTGACATGGTCACTCCAAAGGGTGAGCCTGAACTCATCGTAAAAGAGTACATCTACATGGTGGATGGCGTCCAGTACGACATAGCATCTGAAGACATTATTCATTGGCGGTATTTACGTGACCCAATGGATATCCGTGTTGGTCGTTCAACGATAGCATCCGTCCTAAAAGAAGTTGCCGCAGACAACCAGAGTTCCACTGTTAGTTACTCACTGCTCAAGAACAACGCTATGCCGTCCTTGATGGTGGGTCCAGCCTCTGGTGACATGATGGTTGAAATCATGGAAGAGGATGCACGAGTCCTTAAAAAGCGTTTGCAAGAAGACTTCTGCGGAGACAATGCAGGTGGTATTGCGGTATCTACTGCTCCTTACTCCATCAGTAGGATGTCCATGTCACCGGCTGAATTAAGCCTTGACGAACTGCGACGTAAACCAGAAGAAAGAATTGCATCAGCCTTAGGTTTGAACTGTATGGTTCTGGGGCTTGGTGCAGGACTTGAACGGAATACTTACTCTAACTATGCTGAGGCACGTCGTGCTGCATGGGAAGACGGGATGGTTCCACTGCAAGAACAACTGTGCGCTCAAATCACCATGGCGATGATTCCTGAGTACACCGACTTGCAGGAAGATGACATCGTAGCTTTTGACAACACTGAAGTGCCAGCACTCCAAGAGGATGAATCACTTCGTGTATCAAGAGCAACAACACTGTATGCTGCTGGAATCATCGATAAGGCTGAAGCCAGAAAGATGATTGGAGAGGTAGCACGAACTGAAGATGAAGGCATCAACTCTCAGACTGGAGTGGGCGTCGAAGCAAGCGCAATACCAGCCGAAGCACCACCAGAACCAGCGGTACAGCCGGAACCGCCAACCACACCTCCAACGCCTCAGCCAGAACAAAAGGCAACAGAAGTTGAACTAGAAGAGGTAAAGGCTGAAGGGTATAAACCAACGTCTGGCATGCAGTCCGCTGCCAGACGTGCACTTCAGTGGAAAAAAGAAGGCAAGTCCGGTGGAACGCTAATTGGTTTGACACGTGCTAATCAGTTGGTGAATGGCGAGAGTCTGTCCGAGAGCACAGTTCTACGCATGTACTCATTCTTCTCACGACACGAAGTTGATAAACAGGCTACCGGATTCAATAGTGGTCAAGATGGCTTCCCAAGCAATGGACGGGTTGCATGGGACTTGTGGGGCGGTGACGCTGGCGCATCTTGGAGTAAAAAGATTCGTGACCGCATCATGAAAGAACGTGAAGGCAAATGAGCACGGAACGTGTAGACGAAGCACTACTCATCATGAGAAGTCTGAGTGATGAGTACGACCAGAGCGTAAACCGCACAGTCAAACAACTCAAAGACAAATTTAAAAAACAACGAGAGTCTATTGACGCAATCGGCACTATGGTCAAGATGAGTGGTCTTGATGTCCAGACGTCGGCAATACTTTTGCGTAGACTGCAAACAATCGTTGTCACGACCGCTAGTCTGATGCTTGACAAGTTTGATGAAACAAAGTCATCTCTTGCAACGATGATTATTGAAGAACTGAATGAAAGTTCTGAAGTACTCAATGGCAAGAAGTTAATTAGTGACGAAGAAGCACAAGACTTCATCAAGCAACTATTCACCCCTGAGCTTGACTATCAGATGGAATGTGAAATAGAGACGATAGTTGACAATGCTAGGTTAGCAAACAATATTTCATTTAGTCAACCACATGAATTGATTATGTCGGCTATTTCTGACGCAGATGAAGACTTTGTATCTAATATAATTTCTGTGTTTACTAAAGCTGCGAAAAATATCTTTACCGATGTAGTCCGCTTGACGATAAGGGACAAGAACGTCAAATGTGTGACGGTTACCCCTTGCGACGTGACGACAAAAGCAGAATGCTGGTTTGTACACGGAACAGATATTAATTTGACTAGTTCATTTACGACTCACGGGAGTGGTTGCAAGTGTGTTCCGTTGTTTTATTTAAATGGTGTTGCAGAAGAAGTGAAGTCCATTAAATCAGCGGATGAAGCCTTTGAATTACTGGAGACCTACGAAGCGAAGTCTGTCCTTGGTGACGGAAGATACGCAAAGTGGTTGAAAGGTGATTCACTAAATGTATTACTAACTGTAGACGAAGACAATTCTGAACAAGCGTGACGTTTGCAGAGGATATGAAAGAACTATGTCAGTAGATTACGACAACGAAATTGTGATTCGCTTTGGCGATGAAGTAAAAGCCACCACAGACGGTAAAGTTCGTGGTTACCTTATACGCTTTGGCGGCAAAGACCTTGAAGGCGATGTCTTTTCACCTCAGTGTGACTTTGGGCGACCGATGAAGGTAGGTGATTCTATGCCAATGAATCTCTACTATGCTCACGGTATGGACCCGGTCGTTGGTAAGAAGGCTGTCGGCGCAGGTCGAATCGTTGTTAAAGAAGCAGGACTTTGGTACGAAGGTCAGATTCAAATGTCTGACCAGTATCGAGAAATGATTAAGCGGCTTGCTGTTGAGGGTCGTTTAGGCTTTTCAAGTGGAGCGGCTGGTCATCTTGTCGTTCGTGAGAAGTCTTTTGATGGTGACTCAAACCTACTGACCGTATGGCCTCTTGCTGAAGCAAGCCTTACTCCACGTCCAGCCGAACCACGTAACCTTGCTTTTGCTAAGTCTTTATCTAACTTTGCAAACCTTATGACTGATGATGAGTTGTCAGATGTGCTTACTGTTCATCGAGCAGGTACATTGACGAAGATTGAAAATCCTATGAAATGTGGCGGTGGTTACCCTAAACCTCAGATGATGCCTATGCCAGCGGTGAAACCTAAGATGCGAATGCCTGAAGTCAATACATATTCTTGGATGTACCCACGCCGAAAGCGTGTTATGTCTAACCGTCCTTCTGCCGATGAAATGGCTGGTTACGGGATGCGTCCCGGCTACGTCGAAGACGAAGAAGAAGACAACATGGATATGTGTGGACCCGGCAAGAAGCGTCCATACCGTGGTGAGCCTGACGAGATGATGAACGGTGGCGGAATGCCTCCTATGTACTCGGAGCAGGAGATGGAAGGCGTAGACCCACAAGCACTGTCTAGCATTCTCTCCCACTTAATGATGGCTTACCAAGAGATGCTAACAGCACTCAACGAAGGTGAAGTTGAAGAAGAGGATATGGATGAGTATCATTCAACCCTCATGAACAATGTTGATACTTTCGGTACGATGCTACGTAGTTATATGTACAACCGCAAGCGTCCTATGAAGGAAGCGGTTGACCTAAAGTATATGTTCACTAAGTCCAAACCGACTAGTGTTACCGAATTCGAGCGACGGGTGCGTGATGTACTCAGTCTTTCTCGCCGGGAAGCAAAGATGCTTGCTTCTCATGGGTGGAAGGCACTGTGCGATGCAGTGGAAGAAGCCGAAGTGGACGAAGTTGACGTCAAGTCAGCAGATGTTCAACCAGTGGAAGAAGTTGTTGAACAAACAACAGAAGACGCTGAGCCAGTAGTGACTGATGAAGTTGTTACTGAAACCGCTGAAGAATTGGTAGTAGAGGAAACCGAAGTTGTGGAAGCAACGGAAGAGACTGAAGAACCAGTTCAGGAAGATGTCAAATCGTATGATGATGAGCAAGCTCGTCGCATGCGAGATGAACTGACCCGCAAACTTCTCGCACAGAGAATGCAAAACTAGAAAGGTATAGATATGGATATTATTTCCCGTATCAACTCGCTTGAGTCCAAGATGGAAGCCAACAAGGCTACCGCTCAGGCTATTCTCGCAGACATGAACCTTGACCCGGCAGATGCCGCAACTTTGATTGAAGAGAATGAAGGCATTTCCCTCCGTATCAAATCCCTGCGCTCCATCTCCGAGACAAACGCACTTCCATACGAAGCACCTAAGCCAGAACCAGCAGTAAAGTCTGCTGCTGACCGTGCTGAAATCGACGCAATGAAGGCACTCCGCCTCCCTGCTGGAAACCGTGTTACCAACTTTGCTGGTACCACGCAACAGGAGCGCGCACTCAAGGCTTACCGCTTTGGACAGTGGTTCCTTGGTGGACCTGCTGGAAATGCTAAGGCAGCAACATGGTGCCGTGAGCGTGGAATTGAAATCAAGGGTCACAACGAGTTCGAGAACGAAGTCGGTGGATTCCTTGTTCCTGAAGAGTTCCTCAACGACCTCATTGACCTCCGTGAGCAGTATGGTGTGTTCCGCCGTCTGACCCGTGTTGTCCCTATGACCTCTGACACGCAGTCCCGCCCACGCCGTAAGGGTGGCTTGACAGCGTTCTACGTTGGAGAAGGCGCAACCATCAACGAGTCCGAACTCAACTGGGACCGTGTTCGCTTGGTAACCAAGAAACTTGGCGTTATTGCTAAGTTGACTGCTGAACTCAACGAAGACTCCACGATTGAAATTGCAAACACGGTTTCCGACGAAATCGCATATGCATTTGCAAACGCTGAAGACAACGCTGGATTCAACGGTGACGGTACTTCCACTTATGGCGGTATTGTCGGTGTCCGTGAGAAAATCAAGGGTCTTGACGGTACCATCGCTAACATCGCTGGTCTCGTTGTTGGAACCGGAAACGCTTACTCCGAGTTGATTCTGTCTGACTTCCGCAAGGTTATCGGTCGTCTTCCACAGTACGCTGACGGTGCTGGTGCACGGTGGATTGTTCACCGCTCCTTTTACCATGAGGTCATGTGTAAGTTGGCTGAAGCAACCGGTGGTGTTACTTCGACCGAAATCATCAACGGCATCCCACGCCAGTACTTCATGGGTTACCCAGTGGAGTTCGCACAGGTCATGCCTAAGGATGAAGCTAACTCACAGGTATGTTGTCTCCTTGGCGACCTTCGCCTTGGCTCCATGCTTGGTGACCGCCGTGACGTTACGCTTGCTCTCTCCGAGCATGCTGCCTTCACGACCGATGAGTTGACGCTCCGTGGTACACAGCGTTACGATATCAACGTCCATGACGTTGGAAACGCTTCCGCTACGGCTTCGCTCCGCCAGCCCGGTCCTATCGTTGGTCTGATTACTGCCGCTTCGTAGTAATCACTGAATCATCAGGGGGGCTGAAAAGTCCCTCTGGAGGAAATAACTATGGTTAGTTCACAAGATAGCAAAATCATGACGATGCTTGCACCCGTTTCCGCAAACGGTGCCGCATTTACAACGATTGCACTTGACACTGTTCAGTCTGGCGTAAAGGCTGACTGGGCAACCGTCTATGTCTACTTTGGTGCAGTTGGTGCAAACATCACCGCTGGCAACTTTAAGTTGACTGAGTCGGATGTCGATAGTGGCTACGCTGACGTCGCTGGTACGACTGCTCTTACCGTTACGGGCACAACCGACAACGGCAAGATTTGGGCATTCCAGTTGGACACCCGCAAGCGTAAGCGTTTCATCAAACTGGCTCTTACGGCTGGTGCTGGTGCAACGTTGGCTGCTGCATGGGGCGAACTGTCCCGACAGAAGGAAGCACCTTCCACCGCTGCTACCCGTGGCGTCACCGGTGCAGAAATCGTTCTGTAATCGCTCAACTACCGGGTGGGTTAAACGCCCACCCGGTTTTTATTTATCATCATGAAAACAAGAGAAGAAATCGCACTAGAACTTGTACGTATGTGCAGTTCAGAACGGCAACCAGTTTTATCGTCTGATGACCTACTTGCTCTTGTTGATGAAAGTAGGCGTGGACTACTCTGGGAACCAAATACCGCATATCAAGTTGACGACATAGTATTTCCGGCTACACGAAATGGTCGCATCTATGTTTGTATTGGAGCCGGAATAACAGGGGCAACCGAACCTTCATGGACAACAAATCCATACAAGGGAAAACTCCAAACTGACGGCACGTGTGAATGGGCAGATGACGGTACTGCTTGGTTAGAGCGTTACGATGTCAAGCGAGCCGCTTGGCGTGGATGGCTACTAAAGGCACAACGCTGTACTGAATACGCCGACTCTAAAGATGAGTCTGTTGACATCAAGATGAATCAGTTGTACGACAACTGTATGAAGACGGCTGAAAGATACCGTCCTTACAACATCTACTAAGAAAGACCTACCTTTTGGTAGGTCTTTCTGTTTGTACAAGGCACGCCTAGACCCCGCCACAACAACTGTCAACGCATATTCCATAGATATGTGTTCAGACTTTGTGTACAACTACCTTGTCTATGTTTACTCAAGATGCTCTATCACCAATCCGTGCTGAAATGGTACGCCGTGCATGCGATACGGATGTACAAGTCCTTCGTGACTTATCCCAGTCTGATGGCATGGGCGGAATCACATCTGATTGGCGAATTATCGAATCAGTCAAGGCACGAATAGTTTTTAGCGACGGTAAAGAATCCCTTGAAGGTGGAGTACTACAGGCTAGGAGCAACTGGCAGATTTATATGCCTACAGGAGCCTCCCTGATGCCCAAGGACAGAGTTAAAGTCTTGAGTGGGACGATGAGGCAAAGGGTCTTTAATATCAAGTCTGTTGACTACGGTCGTTCAGACGCTTTACTACTTATTGCTGATGCTGATGTTGTTTCTGATAACGGAGTTGATGCTCTATGAACATCGCCTACGGACGTTTAATCTTGATTGCCTTAGGTGCTTTTATGGTCGGCTTTGGACCTGAGTTCGACGCTAGTTGGAAGACTCAACATATACCCGACACTGCATCTTTTGGTTTGGTTATGAAAGCCCTTACTGTCTCTTGTATTGAAGGACTCCAAGGTGGCATCCCTGCTGCCGTTAGTGCGTGTATCGCCTTCTTCATGCGTCAGGATAAAGACACACCAACATTTCAACTTGCAAGTGCTAAGCAAGCGGCTATCCAGCAACTTGAAGAAGAGATGAAAATAACAACTGTCGGCACGGTGCTCAGCCGTAATAAAGCGACACGGGAGACAGAAGATGTCATTTGATAGAGGTCTGAGCTCAGACGAGATACAACAGATTGTAGCGGGATTTTTCGGTAGTCTTGTTGGAGTCTCACGCCAAAGTCATAAGAACATTGGTGGTCTAGTGATAGCAGTTTTGTCCGGTACAGCAAGTGCAACCTACCTGACTCCTATCATCGCTGACCAGTTGAAGATAGTTGACCCAAAGTATATGTTAGGACTCAGCTTCTTGATGGGTACATTGGGTTTGCGTGGTGTTGAGTTCATTACTGAAAAGTTGCAATTAACAAAAACAACAGCAAAGGTAGAGAAAGATGGCAACACTGATTAATGCCTTAGCGTCTGGCATTATCGCAGTATCCATAACTGGCTTTATCGCTATGCTGCAAGCCGAGAGTAACCCTGTATCATCTATGCCTTTTTATCTACGGACGTGGATAAAGTTTTCTTTGGCAATGACAGCCGCTGGAGCACTGATGAACGTGTTGTCATTATCTACTCCTCCAGCATCTGAGATAGTGCTAAATTGTGGTTTGGCTGGTCTGTTTTCATGGGCATTCTTTTGGCATAGAATAAAATGGAAGCAGGTAAAAAAGTAACATGAACCTACAGAACTTTCGTATAGAACCGTATCCACTGAACGTCGGTGACTGGATTATCTTTGGCGATATTGAAGATGATGCCGGTAATCTTATTGGCACGTTTGGCGAAGATGGCACTACGGTCATGCAGTGGTGGTTCCAACAGGATGATGCGTTCCAGTTGGGTATCGCACAGCAGTTTGCTATCGTCATTGCTACTGACAAGGTAGGACGTAGCGGTATCAACCTACAGCAGTTCCATATCGACAAGAATGAACCGAACAACGACTGGTTAGTGTTTGGCAACATTGAAGATGACTTAGGTAATGTGCTGGATACGTACGGTGAGGACGGCACGTCTATCAATCAGTTCTGGCTCAGTAAAGACGAGCAGTTTCAGTATGGGTATGTGATGCAGTTCGCTATTCAGATGGCACAAGAGATTGTGCAAGGTACGGCTGAATAATGGCTACGTATTACGTAAAGATGGCATCCGATGGAGGAAATGATTTACTTTCAGGGACATCACCATCTAATGCGTGGGCTACCATCGGTAAGGCTTTAGGGGCTACAGGCATTGCATCTGGAGATACTTTGTATATCGCTCCGGGTACATACAATGAATCAGTAACCATAAACATGGCAAACCCTACCGCTGAAACGCTCATCATTGGTGACCCGACGGCTTTGCAATTTCCCGGTATGGCTCCCGGACCTGTGTACCATTCGGCTTGGAATGCAGCCGGAACCACTCAAGTAACATCTGGCGTTTTGATTACAGGCACCACTAAAGACTACCTTCATTTTCAAAACATTTGGTGGGCATCTGATTCCGCAAATATAATTGTTTTAAATACATCCAGATATGCGAAATTTACAAAGTGTCAATGGGTTAGCAGTAATCGTAGTCACAGGCTTTTGCAAATATCATCTGCTGTGGCTGCACCAGTGGACGCAACTATAACCAGATGCGCTTTTATTGGTGGTGCAATTGGTATTTATTTAACCGGCAGAAATATATTAGATTCAACTAGTATTACAAATAGTTTCTTTGCTTGCACTAGTAACAATTTTGATGTTAATGACACAAACTTTTCGTGTATTAACTGTACATTTTTTGAATCAGCCAACGGAGTCGTTCAAAGGGCTAACACAACAGGTACTCCATCTTTTGTTAGAAATAGTTTATTCCTGTCCTATTCAGGTTTTGCTATGCAAACTACAACGGCTGGAACAATGACGGAAAACTTTAATCGCCTGATAGGTAGTGGTCGTGCAAATGTACCGGCTGGCGCAAACTCCGTAACTACTGGCGCACAGGGTGTTGACTATACTTATCTACTTAATCAAGGCATGAACTACCAGCAGATTTGGACATCGCTTCAAGGTAGTCCTAACATCGCTTTTGGTACGGCAACCGGCGCACCTGCAACCGATATGTATGGTGTTACGTGGACTGGTGCATCTCCTGATGCCGGTTGTGGTGCGTATCGTGTTATCAATTCAACACCATCGCAGATTGGATATAACGGAGGAATAGAACGCAACACTTCAGCAATCACAATCGCTCCCGGTGAAACTTCCCGCTCTCTCTACCTCTACCTTGGAGCAACAGGTCTTACACACACAACATTAAACATAAATGCATCCTACACACGTAATGGACAAGCATCAGTACCTATCACTCTAGTAGCACAGACACCGACTGGCTCTTACGTCTCTGGTGGCTTCTGTGAAGTATCTGCTCCATACGCTCGTGGCACATACAGACTAGACGTACCTAACGCCGCATTCGACTTTGGTGCTGATGACGTGACTATCTTTGTAGGTGGTGCTAACACGACGAACGGTGCAGTTGTTACTTGTAATATGCAAGGCATAGCAGGAAACATCGTGCATATTGGACCTTTCAAAGTCATCGCTGATGGACTAGGTTCTGACCAACCACTAGACATCGTGCAAGGCGTACAAGCACCTGTATCTGTTCAGTTAGTAGATGCTAACGAGAACGGTGTAGACATCTCAGGAGCGACTGTAGAGGCTAAGGTGTACAACGCTATAGGCTCGTTGATTGCTACGTATGTTTGTGTGCCTGTATACGCCGCTGATGGTAGATGTACGTTCCAGTTGACAACACTAGTGACGAATACGGCTGGTGTGTATAACGTGACGTTGACTAGGACGATAGGTGGCAACATAGTAGTGTTTGGACCTATGAAGATGATAGTGAGGGCTAACTAATGGCTACCTACTATGTAAAGCCAGCCGCGCAAGGTGGCAATAATAGTGTCTCAGGCAATTCACCATCGACGGCATGGGCAACGATTGCTTATGCACTTTCAAGTTCGTCTGGATTTGCAAGTGGTGACACTTTGTACATCGCACCCGGTGTTTACACTGACACTATAAACGTGACAATGCCGAACCCTACAGTCGAAACTAATATTATCGGTGACCCAACCGTTGCTCAATTCAGTGGTTTGACTCCGGGTCCAGTAGTTATTACCAACTACAATGCAACACTTGCGGGGACTGGATATTCAGGCAATCTAATGTCTGCAACAACAAAGAACTTTCTTCATTTTCAAAATATCAAATTTGCATACGGTAACAGTGCGGCAATTAGTTTTACAACTTGTACAAACTTGAAATTAACAAGGTGTTCATTTATCGCAAGCAAAAAACAAAACGACATCATAAGACTCACTAGCCCAACTAGCACCGCAGTAAACTTTACAATTTCAAGATGTGTTTTCTTTGGTGGTAATCAGGGATTATATATAACGGGACAAAGTGTTGCGGATGGTTCTAGCATCACAGATTCAATGTTTATAGGTCAAAGCAACACATCACTGTTTTTAGAAAACGTACAAGTTGCAATCTATAACTGTGTTGTATGCGGAACATTTTATGGCATGTTGCAACAGCCGGGCAGTCTTACATTCCCCACTACCGTACGCAATTGTTTATTTTTTCAGAATTACACCGATGTTCAATCAGTGGGTACTGCTAATACAATTATTGAAAATAACAATCGGTTGTTGAGTCAAATTGCACGTGCTAGTGTAGTAGATAATGGAACGTCAAGTGTTGTTGGAGACATTGGAATTGACGTTTTTGAAACACTCTTGTGGGGTCTTAATAACGTACAACCATTCACGTCCTATGCCTCATCCCCAAACGCAAACTTTGGAAATATCACTGGTGCGCCAACAACCGATTTCTACGGTGCTACGTGGACAGGTCCTAAACCTGACGCTGGTGCTGGAACTTACAGGCTTATCACTAATGTCCCGGTTAATATCGGCTATGTAGCAAATTTACCGGTGGATGTACAGTCAACAACTATTAGTATTTCGTCAGGCTCTACGTCTCAAAGTATAGAAGTCTATCTTGGTGCAACAGGCTTAAATGCTACTACTGTTGGTTTACAGGCTTACTACAACAAAACACGTTCTGCTAATCAATCAATACCACTCGTTGCTCGGACAATTACTCAACCTTGGATAAGCGGTGGATTTGCAGAAGTTAACGCTGTAACAATGCCCGGTGTATATCGACTGGACATACCAGACGAAGCAATATCTAATGGTTATGGTCAAACAGTAGTCACCATCAGAGGAGCATCTGGAACTAATGGTGCAGTAGTTACTATCCAAGACCCGCCAGAACGTGCTAGTAACATCACCATGGGTCCATACAAACTGATATCCAACCACATGGGTGCAGACAACCCACTGGAAGTACTGAAAGGCGTACAAGCACCTGTAGACCTTCAGTTGGTTGATAATAGCGGTGGTGGTGTAGATATTACTGGTGCTACTGTTACTGCTAAAATCTACAATGCGTCTAGTCAACTGATAGACACGTATACTTGTACGCCAACCTATGCGTTAGATGGTCGTTGTTCGTTCAACTTGGATACAACGGTAACGGATAACAGTGGTCACTATACGGTGACTGTGACACGGCAGGTTGGTGGGAATATCGTGGTGTTTGGACCGCTGAGATGTTTGGTGAGGGCTAACTAATGGCTACGTATTATGTTGCAACTTATGGTTCTAATAGCAACAATGGAACAAGTCCAGCAACACCTTGGTCATCAATATCTTTTGCTATCGGTGCCGCGTCTGGCACGAACCCCGGTTTGTCCGCCGGTGATACTGTTTGGGTTGCTCCGGGTGTTTACCGTGAGTCACTTAGTGCGGCGTTGCAATACCTTGGAGGCAACGGCACAGCAGGAAGCCCAATTACTATAAAGGGTGACCCGTTAGTGACACAAGCGTGGACGGCAACATCTGCCGGTCTTGTTCGCTGGACTGCTAACCCTTCGGATACAACTAACCCAATAACCGGATGGGCGTTGCTAACAGCAACCAGTAAAAACTATATAAATTGGGAAAGTTTATACTTTGACACTTGGGTAAGCGGTTATGCAGTTAATCTGACAACGTGTCGTGGTTGGTCTTTTACTAAGTGTGTTTTCTCTGTAGTGCAGTTAAATAGTCAAATCTTTACGATGACTAACACGGCTGGCACACCCTATGACTTTACGCTTGATAGATGTGTGTTGGCTGGAGGGCAGTGTTTTACCGTTTCATGCGCTCGCCATTCAAGTACGTACGATGTCAATATAAACATAAAAGATTCAATATTCCTAGGATGTCCAACGACTGCTCAGGCTATGGTTTTTCAACAGTCTGGTACAGGTTCAGATGGTAACGGCGTAAAGATATACAACAGTCATTTTCAAGGGTTTGATAGTCAAACAATCTATATTGCAAGTACAAACACAACACATAACAGCATTGTTAAAAACTGCGTTTTGATTCACGGCAACATTTTCGGTAGCACTATTGGTGCTGTTGCTCAAACGTATAACCGATTAATTGGAGTAACTCTCCAAAACACTGCAACATCAGTCACGACGAGTACTGACGGCAGTGCTGGATTATCACTTGGCTATGAACGCATCAATGGATTATTGGGTAACGATATATTTGCTCCATATCAAAATAGTCCAAATGCTGGATACGGCAATAACATAGGTGCGCCATTAGTTGACTTATATAGTGCAACGTGGACAGGTAACCCAAATGCTGGAGCAGTTCAAAAACTTGAAGCCGTATATCAACCGACTGAGCGTAACCAATCGTTAATGCAAATTAGTGCTGACTCTACATCACGCTCACTCTACCTATACTTAGGTGCTACAGGTCTTACTGCTACAACCACTGGTCTTCAAGCCTACTACACCAAAGAAGATGCCGCTCCAGTATCTATTCCATTAGTTGCACAAACAACAACAGGCGCATGGGTATCCGGTGGTTTTGCTGAAGTGAGTGCGGCTAACCAACCCGGCGTGTACCGCTTAGATATCCCTGACGCAGCAATATCTGCCGCATACACACAGACAGTGGTTACGGTTAGAGGTGCGTCAGGCACTAACGGTGCAGTTGTTGTTATTCAAGAACCACCTATCCTTGGTTCACAAGTACGTATGGGTCCATTCACCGTACAAGCAGATGGTGTACTTACAGACGAACGGCTCAAACTGTTCAAAGGCTCTATCCACTCAATCGACTTCAAGATGGTTGACCAGTACGGTACAGGCGTAGATGGTACAGGCACAGTCGTTACTGCTAATGCTTACAACAGTGCTGGTTTCTTGGTTGACTCGTACCCTTGTACTGCTAAATACGCTGAAGACGGCAGATACTCGTTTGCTATAGACGCTACAGTGACTAATGTTGTTGGTATGTACACCATCAATATTTCACGGCAGATAGGTTCTGAGATAAACGTCTTTGGTCGTATGAAACTTGAAGTGTTATCGCCATAAGGCTAGACTAAACATATGAACGACCAGTACAGTTTTGCTAATATCCGTAAAGAACATGACGCTCTAACGAACGACTGGCGTGTATTTGGTCAGATAGTCAATCAGTGGTATCAGCCTGACCCTAACGACCCTACTCAGCCTGTTGACCCATCCACAGTTATTGGAAGTTTCGATAATCCTGATGTTGATGGTGTTCCACAAGGTACTTCGTTGTTTGGATTTTTTACAACTTCAAGTTTACAGTTGCAAGAAGGCTGGGTAGACGAGTTCTTACAGCGTATGGCTTGGCATATAGTTAACGGTACAGGCGAATAAGATGCCTACGTATTATGTACGTCCTGACGGGAATGACTTAAACAGTGGTTTGACTCCTACCAATGCTGCTGGCACTGGTTCGTATAGGACTGTCAATAAGGCGCTGTCTGTTGCCGTTGGCGGAGATACGGTTTGGATAGCACCGGGTACGTATAGGGAAAACGTAACAACATCAGTAGCATTACAGGCGGCTACCATTAGCGTAAAGGCTGATACGTCACTGGTGCAAGTTGCATGGGGCGCAGGTTTAACAGCGGGTCCAGTTCGCATCACAAACTTTTTAACAAATGATGTTTCAGCAGCATCTGGCATCACACTATCGCTTACTTCAAAAAGATATTACTACTTTGAAGGTATTAGGTTTGAGGGTTGGTTTTCACTAAATAGTTGCCGTGACATCAGTTTTTATGAATGTGCTTGGATAGGAAATGAAACAGAATCTTTAATAACTGTTGCTACTCAAACACATACGTACGCAGATTTTATCGACTTTTACAGATGTTCTATAATCAATATGCCCATCACAGTTGATGGTTCTTATCAGGCTAACAATAAAAGTAGTTATAACTATTTTAGAAGTTGTTTAATACAAGTTTGTAGGAATACTGGACGAAATAATTCATGGTTTGAAGGAATCAACGGAGACAAGCCACATTACGGACTCGGAGTATTCTTAAATTGTACGTTTATACCGGGAGTTACTAATCCTAACTATATGTTTTATCACTATGACTGGGGTGGATACACACTTGTCAACTGTTTGTTACTAGGAAAGCCAATCACTAACACATTTTACACATTGCGTGGTGTGACTACAGTAGTAAACTACTCTTATGGATTAAGTTTGACTAGGAATGGAACCGCTGTATCAATTAGCAACTCGACCACAATTCTATATAACTCCGTTGATTACGGCGATAACTACAACACAGGATTTAGTAACTACTTTGCTTTTACGCCTCATTCTGATGCTATATATTTGAATGCAGGTTCGGACTATGACTACACAGTTGGGTGGAGTATAACTGGCTTCAAGAACTACCCACCATTAGACTTCTTTGGTAATGCTTGGAATCTCGCATCAACTCCAACTGTTGGAGCAATTGAATCTAGACCTTTAATTCCAACTGCTGGTTCCGGTGGTTACGTCCCACTAGACCGTTCAATCCAAACGCTTACAGTAACCGCTGGTGAAACAGGTAAGTCAGTACATGTGTACCTAGGCTCTACCGGAGTAACCTTCCAAACACCTAACCTTACTTGCTACTACGCACGTAACAACGGCACATCTGTAAACATACCGCTAGTCGCTGGTAACGCTTCTACATGGGTCTCTGGTAGTTTATTCGAAGTATCTGCTGTAACTATGCCCGGTGTCTATAAGTTCGACATCCCTAACGCTGTTATAGAGTCTGGTGCAACTACTGCTTCCATCATGCTACGTGGTGCTAATGCATTCAACGGAGCATTTGTAAACATCAATATCGAACAACCAGCTCAGTCTGCTTATCTGTCTACTAATGGCTATAAGTTGTTGTCTGAGTACGCTGGTTCTGACGGTGTGCTTACGGTCAACAAGCGTACGGTAACTACAGTTAAATGTCAGATAACCGATACGAACGGGTCGGCTGTTGCAGTAGGCTCGTCCACGATGACTGTAGAAGTCTACTCTGCTACTAACGTGTTGTTGGCTTCATACACGCCGACTGTCCAGTATGGTGGCAACGGTCAGTTGACGTTTGTGCTTGATACGCAGATTACAGGTACTGCTGGTACGTACAACGCTTATGCTATACGTACTGCCGCTACGACAGACAGAGCAGTATTTGGACCTTTGCAGATAAAGGTGAATGAACTGTAATGGCAACTTACTATGTGCGACCAGACGGCAACGATACAAACACAGGACTTGCTCCGACGAGTGCGGCTGGTACTGGTGCTTGGCGAACGGTTCAAAAAGCCATTGCTACATCGTCGGGTGGGGACACGATTTGGATTGCACCCGGTGTTTATCGTGAAAACTTATCGTTGTCTGACAAGGCATCGATTGTAACAGTTCGTGGTGACGCAACGCTTACTCAAGTAGCATGGGGGACTGGTTTAACGGCTGGTTTTGTTCGTATTTCCAACAACTTAACCAATGATGTTGGCACTCCCACCGGGTTAGTTTTAAATATAAATGGTGTAAGGGCGCATTATACATTTCAAGACTTAAGATTTGATGGCCAGATGTATATATCCATATCAGGTAATAATTTAGAACTTGTAACTTGCAGGTTTTATCATTGCCATATGAATTCTGCTGGTTCGGAATGCCATATATACCATGCAACTGGTGCGCAACGGTATTTGTATTTCGACTCATGTGTACAAGTAGATTTCCCAATACGTGTTAGTGGTGATATCTATACACCACGCACACACAGAAATATTTGGAAAAACTGTCTAATATATGTAACGGAGAATCTATCAACTGCTTCTGCTACTTCACCAGCAGGTACCATTTCATCATTTTATTATCTTAATACATCAATGTCTAGCACCGACCTAGTGATGTTTCATAACTGCACATTTCTGGCTGGCTCTAAAGCACCAAACTATATTTTATCTGTATGGGATTGGGATGACAGGCTTCACCTTACTGTCAGAAACTGTTTATTTTTAACTCAAGGTTTAATTAATACATTTAAATCCGATAGAGGTGCTCAAATCGTAGTATCGTATTCGGCTGGTTACTCATTAACATCTGCTGGGGCAACTCTAACAAATACGACAACATTAAAAACTGTACCAGTTGACTACAACGATGGATATATGCAAGGAGTATTTAACTACTTGCCATATACACCCATCCCTTCAAGTGTACTTATAGGTGCTGGTGCATATCAAACTGATGGTGGTGAACAAACTCCATCAGTAGATTTCTCAGGTAATGCTTGGAATCAAGCAAACCCAACCATCGGCTATATGGATAATAGGCAAATATCAACTGTCCCATCAACTGCTGGCTACGTTCCATTAGACCGTGCAGTCCAAACCATAACCACAACCGCTGGCTCTACCGGCGTATCAGTTCATATCTACCTAGGTTCAACGGGCGTGACGTTCCAAACGCCTAACCTAACTTGCTACTACGCTCGTGACAACGGAGCATCAGTACAGATACCACTCGTCCAAGGCAATGCTGCCACATGGGTTTCTGGTGGTTTGTTTGAAGTATCTTCAACAACTATGCCGGGTGTGTACAAGTTCGACATACCTAATGCAGTTATACAGGCTGGTGCTAAGTCAGCGTCTATCATGCTTCGTGGTGCTAACGCTTTCAACGGTGCATTCGTCAACGTCAACATAGAATCAGAACCACAACCGAACTACGTGTCTACCAACGAGTTCAAACTCAGGTCAGAAGATGCTGGCTACAACAACGTTCTAGAACTCAACGCTAACACGGCGACTACGATGAAGTTGCAGTTGTTGGATATGTATCAGACACCAACGAACTTGGCTGGCTCTACGCTCTCTGTGGAAGTCTACAACAGCACAAACAACTTGATTGCTACGTATACTCCAACTGTGCGGTATGCAGGTAACGGTGAAATCACGTTTGTGATATCAACAAATGTGACTGCTACTTATGGTGACTACAACGTGTACTGCGTGAAGACTACTGGTACTACCGACTCCGTTGTTTATGGACCGCTTGCTTTGAAGGTTAGGAGACTGTAATGCCTACTTACTATGTCCGTAACGATGGTAGTGATGCTAATACTGGTTTAGGACCCGGTCGTCTTCAGGCTTGGCAGACGATACAGAAGGCACTAGGAGCGGCTGGTATCTCGTCTGGTGATACGGTTTACATTGCACCGGGTCGATACAACGAGTTTATTACGGTGGCTATGATTTCGGCTACGGTGCAAACCTTTGTACTTGGAGACCCTACTTGTTCACAGTTCACAGATGTCACACCGGGTGTGGTGCGTCTAACAGGGCATACGGCAGATGTCGGTTTTGGTAGTGGTGGTACTGCTATTATAGCAACATCAAAGAACTTTATGACCTTTAGGATGTTAGCCATAGAAGGTTATCTGACAGCGTTTACACTTACAACCTGTACCAACTGGACGTTTGATGATTGTGCGTTGATATGTCGTGATACAGTTGGCACTTTCACTAGTCCAAATAATGTTGCTGGTAACTTTATCTTCACTAACAACATTACAAACGTAAGGGTTAATAACGGTACTACTAGAAATCTAAATATTCAACACAGTGGGACTGTAGCGTTAGACCATGGAACTATTGTTGCAAATAACTACTTTGGTGGCGGAGGAAGTTCTGGTGGTGGAGGCGTTAATATAAATGGATTCACACCCGGTAATGCATTAGTTTTTAATAATCAATTTGAACGATGTCATAACGCAGTTGACGTTTATAGCGTGACTGACATAACTTTACCGGTAAAGTGCTACAACAACTACATAATTTACAATATAGGACGTGCTTTTATCGGTAACGTCTCTGGTTGTGGTTATTCAAACTACAACGTTCAAACAAATGCAGTAGACACCAACTGGACTACTAACTTTACGCTAGGTGGTCAAGACCGCATAGTTGCACCAACGAAATCCTACGGTATGGAACGACTGTTTGGTCTTGGTGTAAACGACTGGTACGCACCACGTCTAGGTAGTAACCTTATATCTTCAGGTGACCCAGTATCTGGAAGCGTAGCAGTAACTGCTGGTTCGGCAGAAGTTCCGCAAGGCGGCAACGTCTATGTTGTTGGTGACAAGATTCAATTCTTGACTACGCTCGGAAACATCACTGCACTGCAAACCTACACTGTTGCTACAGTTACTAGTACTACATCTTTCACTTGTACTGGTCTTACTCCATCGACTGCTGGTTCTATTCAGCATCGTCGATTTCGATACACAACAGATGCGTTTAACAATGCGTACAGTCCGACATCTGCACCAACTGTTGGTATGGCTAATAGAGTTGACCTATCGACTATCGGTCAGTACATCCCTTCAGAACGCCAAACTACGACGTTTAGATGTAATCCCGGTGCTACCAGTCAAACAACCTATGTCTTCCTTGGTGTGACCGGTATCTCGTTCAACACGCCTAACCTAGTGGCTTACTATGTTAGAAACAACGGTGCCACAGTGACCGTACCGCTCGTTACTCAGACACCAACTGGTGCTTGGGTATCTGGTGGGTTCTGCGAAGTAGACTCAGTACGCATACCGGGACTTTATAGGTTCGACATCCCTAACGCTCTTGTAGCGGCTGGTGGAGTCAACGCATCGTTTGTTATCAAGGGTGCGTCTGGTACTAATGGTGCATACGTCACAGTAGAGTTTGACCAAGCAACGACGTTAGTATCAACACCGGGCTACAAACTGATATCTGACCAACTTGGTGCTAACGGTGAACTTGATATCATCCAAGGTACATCAACAACTGTAAAGTTGCAGATAGTCGATACGTACAACACAGCAGTGCCTATAGGAGCCGCTACGTGTACCGTAGAGGTGTACTCATCTGGGAACCTTATATCTACCTACACGCCGACTATCCAGTACGAGTCAAACGGTGAGATGACGTTTATTCTTGATACTGTAGTGACTACTACGGCTGGTGATTACAAGGTATACGTAAGACGTAATAACGGCGGTGCTGATACTGCTATACATGGACCTATGGTGCTAAGGGTTAGGAGACGGTAATGACACCAGTAAACCTTATGAACTACCGAGCGGAGCGTACCGCTGATGGCACTGATTGGATTCTGTACGGTGACATTACCGACAATAATAACAATGTATTAGCATCGTTCGGGCAGGATGGAACATCGCTCAATCAATGGTGGGTGCAACAAGATAATGATTTCCAACTGTTGTACGTCAATCAGTTTGCTTTCATTATGGCTGGCGAGATTGTCGCAGGGACTGCTGAATAATGGCAACGTATTACGTTAGAACAGACGGGTCAAACAGTAACACCGGCACTGGCTCAGGCACTGGTGCGGCGTGGGCTACAGTTGCTCATGCTCTAGGCGGCACTGGTACAGCGAGCGGTGTTGTTGGTGGTGATGTCATTTATATTGCACCGGGTAAGTACACAGGTGTCACTGTCGGCATATCGCCATCAAGCGTTGTTTCTGTTATTGGTGACCCATCATCCGCACAATTTGGTGGGGCAATACCTGTTGGGCCTATTCACATAACCAATAATACAAATGACAGAGCTGTATATAGCGGTACTGCCGGACTAATACTTTCAAGTAGAAATAATTTCTCATTTTCAAATCTAGTCATTGGTGGCATCAGTTCAACAACATCGCACAATCTGACATTTGATAAATGTTTCGTGTATGGTTTTAATAGTTCTTCCGGTTCATCCGCTGGATGGACATTTAGCGCAAACACAAACGCTAACCTGTTAGTTAAAAACTGTTCGATATATCAACTTGCTAACCGAACGATTGAAATTACTTGTGTGAATCATTCCTCTTCGTACACTTCAACAATACGATTTGAAAATACATACATACAAAACTTTTCCACGTTTGCTATGAATAATGCTAGTGGATTAATATTTACAAACTGTAATACCTCATCAATCAGTGTGACAGGCACTGTTGTTTCTAGTGCTGTATATCAAAACAGTATTATTAACTTTGGTACTCTTTCAGGGAGCGCAAGCGTTGGCAACTTTGTTGAAGACTACAATGTGCTGAATGTTTCTGCTCGTTCAAATGTTGCATCAGGTAGCAATAGCGTAGTTACTTCAAATGTATTGAATTACGGTGATTATATGACCATCACTGGAACCCAGACAATGCCGATGCTTTCGCCTCCATCAACAGTCTTCAATCAGTTGATAGGTTATGGCACAACTACAAACGCACCAGCAACAGACTACTACGGAGCGACCTACGGTACACCTATGACTGTAGGCCCTGTGAAGTCTCAAACGCTCACCGGTGCTGGTATCTATCAGGCAACCGAGCGTAACGCATCTTCAACAGCAATTACTGGTAATTCAACCTCCCAATCTATTGAACTGTATCTGGGTGTTACAGGACTGACTGCTACCACAAATGGTCTTACAGCCCTTTATAATAGGACTCGTACTGCATCAGTAAATATTCCATTAGTTTCTCGTACGATTACACAACCTTGGATTTCTGGGGGCTTTGCAGAAGTTGACCCAGTTGGAATGCCCGGCGTATATCGTCTAGACCTACCTAATGAAGCAATATCCTCCGGTGCTGAAGACTGTACTATTGTTGTCAAAGGTGCGTCTGGTACAAACGGTGCCGTAATCAACATTAGGTTAGAGCGTCAAACTACACTAATCAGTACTACCGGCTACAAGTTGATATCCGACCAGTTAGGCTCAAACGGTGGATTAGATGTAATCAAGGGTTCTTCTATTACAGTCAAACTACAGATGGTGGATGTCAACAACAAGCCAATCCCAATCGGCACAGCGGCGTGTACAGTCGAAGTCTACTCAATCAACAACTTGGTTGAGACTTACCCAACAGTCATACAATATCAGTCAAACGGTGAACTGACCTTCGTGCTTGATACTCAAGTGACTGCTACTCCCGGCACATACAACATCTACGTTGTACGTAACAACGGTGGCTCTGACACGGTCTTGTACGGTCCAATGAAACTAGTGGTAAGCAACCTATGAAAGATGGCTTAAATGACATACAGACAGTGATACTGTTAGTCATGTCTGCTGCTGACACAAGCCTAACTCTGACTATCCGTGACATGCAGAAGCTTGCTAGTCGTCGTGAGTTTGAGTACGTCAATCAAGATGTCGAAGGTTTGTATCAAGACTTGCTTCAGGCTATGGCTCATGTCAACGATGCAAGATACTGCGTGGATATACTCAAATCCAAGGTAGAAGCCAACACTCAATAGTTGTTTATATACTGACAACAAAAGACGTATGATTTCACTATGTCAAGAGTAAAAGATAAGCAACTAAGGGCTATGTTCCGTACATTGGAGCGACTGCCTTTTGAAACATGCAAAATTGGTCAATCTGTTGCACAGCAGAAGGCTCCAGTTGCATCAGGCAAACTACGTGACTCTATCAAGGTAAGTTCGTCGGTTGCTAATCCTAATGCCATTGAAGCAGTATTGTATACACGTCGTCCCTACGCACCGATAGTTGAAATGGGTAGCGCAACACAGCCAGCACAACCATTTATGGCTCCGGCATTTACACGCATGTCTTACCATGTGACTAGGACGCTAAATAAACTCTAATGGCTATTGAATGGGTTGATGTCATAACGTGGGTGTACAAGACTTTATCTGAAGATGATGTTCTGGCTGAATTGCTTGCCGGTGCGTCTAAGGTAAAGGGATTTCAACAAGCCGTGTATACCACTATGGCACCACAAGTTGACCCAGTAAGTGGGAAAACACCAATTGCTCCTTTTATCATTGTTGCCCTAGCAGATGGGGGAATAGATGAAAGGTCACTCTGTGGCTCACGCTTTTTGGCTAATCCAACACTACGCATTACTGCATGGGATAGACAAAGTGGAAGTGTGTCCTACGCTCGGATAAAACCAATAATGGATAGAGTGGATGAACTCATAGACAATAAAGAGTCATACACAACTCCACGCTTTTGGATTAGGAGAGATAGTAGCGATGTTATCTTTCCTGACCCGTCAAGTGGTATTACTGATTACGGAATTACGGCAACTTACCAAGCAATGGTCACGGTTGAAATAGGAGTCTAGGATGCCTTCAGCACAAGTTACACGTGCTAATAATATTAGCATTGTTTACAAAATAGGAGCAGATGCTCAGGCTGGAACGCCTATTGGCACGTCTGCTAACACACCTATATTACAGTTGAACTGCCTTGCTCGTTCATATACTCGTTCAACAGAAATTGGAACAGTTGAAGCCGGAGCATTCTGCGACACTGAAATGAAGATGGCGACTACTCGCAAGTCTGGTTCAATCGAAATGGAAGTGCTTGTACCGACGACTGGAACATATCCTATATTCCAAGGTTCAATCGGATACTACGTTTCGATTCAGGCTGTCATCAACTCATCTACAACTATCTTAGACTTTGGATTGATAACTGCTGCATCGGTTAGTGGTGAGGTTGACGGCATCGTAACAGAGAGTGTCACAATTACTCTTGGTGTAAGTGGTGTTGAGTCATTCCACTCAGCAGCGTAATAGGAGAATAAAATGCCATCAGCACAAATTCAAACAGCAACAAATATCAGCGTTGGTATTTTCATGGGCGGTAACTCTCAAGGTAGTGGGACAACTCCCGGCGACCCAGCAACAGCAACGGGTACTGTTGTTGAGAAGCGTTGTCTAGCAAGAAGTTATAGCCGTTCTTTGGAAATCGGTACAACGGAGGCTGGGGCTTTCTGTGACACTGAAATGAAAGTCAGCCCAACCCGCAAGTCCGGCAGCATTGAAATGGAACTACTTCTTCCAGTCGGAACAGCACCGATGTTCTTTGACAAGGAAGGCTTCTATATCAAAGTGACTGCTGATATTGGACCTTCTACTTTTACCGACTTTGGGGTCATCACTTCTTCTGGTATCAGTGCTGAGGTTGATGGATATATCTCCGAGACGGTCACTATCATCCTTGGTGTTACTGGAATTACAAGCTTCGGCGCAATCTAATGGCTGCTATAACGGCTAATAACATTGTCATATCGGTGCAAATTTCTGACTTCTTTCAAGATGGTGTGCCTAGTTATACATTTCTGCCAGAAGAAAGCATAAACTGTTTAGTCAGGTCATATAGTAGGTCAAGCAAGTTAGCATCTTTGGACTTAGCAAGCATAACCGACACGGAAGACAAATTGTTCTTCACACGTGCTAGTGGTACGGTAGAGCTTGAAATATACGTAGATAGCACATTTGGGCTAGCTTTCCCGACATATCTTTACCACTACATTAAAGTCAAGGCGACTATTCCATATAATGGCTCTACTGTTGTCTGGATGGATGAGGGTGTTATAAGTGATGTATCTATGTCGCAAGACTTAGATGGTATTCTTACTGAGTCAGTCACTATCACACTCGGCACATATGGTGTTGATGCATATGGTGGCATTGTCTAAGGATTACTATGGGATTACAAAGTTTAAAAACAGTTAAACCAAAGGCACTTCAGCCTAATCTGGTTATCGATTTAGCGGATTTTGATGGAGAGGGAACCCTCACATTCCGTGCTCCAAAAGCAGCCGACATCTTTCCAGATGCAAGTGAATTGCGAGATGCAAAAATCCAGTTCCCTGAGTTCAAGGAACCCATGCTTCAATCCATTCTGGTAATGGGTCGTACGTACGTTCCAGATGAAACGGACAACGGTCAAGCGATTACCCCTTGGCGTTCTATCGCAATCATTGCCCGTGAGAACAGTGACTTGTTCTTTTATATGATGGCTCAGTATGGAACTGCTTTCCCACAAGATGACATTACTGGTAGGAAAGAAGTGGGAAACGACTCAGCGGAGTAGCACAACTTGCCTTGTACTATTCCGTAAAGTATTTGCATAGGCACCCAGCGGAGACTGACCTAGATTTTGATAGATTAAGCGAGTTAGTCTATATAGGTCAAATGCTAGATAAGCGTGAAGAAGAACTAGCAATGATAACAGCAAGGGCGTTGGGTGCAAAATGACATTACGTGAGCTTGAGATTAAAGTCAAAGGTACGAACATTCGTCGTACCGAAGCCGACCTTGCCAAGCTCGAAACGCAAGCCAACAAAGCCGCGGCGGCTATTCAAAACCTACAAAAGACATTTAGTAGTGCCGCGGCTATGCCTAAACTTTCCATATCTGGGCGTGTAGGTGGCGGTGGCGGACGTGGTGGGTCTGGTGGTGGAGGTGGCGGTGGTGGTGGTGGCGGCACGTTTGATGGAATGTCAAACGGCATAAATAAAGTATCTGGTGCGATGGCAAATATGGGTCGCATATCAGCCTCACCGCTTGCACTGGTTGCAAAATTCGGTCAAGCAATCGGCGTTGTTGGGCAAATTGGCACAAGCGTATTTAATTCCCTTGGTGGTGCTATATCTAGTTTGGGTGGAGCGGGTGGGCCGATAGGTATGGTAGTCGCTGGTGTGGGTGCAGTTGTTGGTGCAATAGGCTCTTTGACCGGCGGCGTATTACAGATGTTTGCTGGAGCTCTTGGGACAGTTGTTAATATAGCTGGTCAACTTCTTGGTGTTCTTGCTGGTGTTGCGGGTGGCATTATAAGTGTTGGATTAGAAGCAACTAAAACAGCAGTAAGCCTATCGGCAATGTTTATGCAGCAACAGTTTGCACAGTATGTATCTTACGAACAACAGATACGTGGACTTGCTGCGTATGAAAATAATGCAGAATCCCTTACCGAAACATTGGGTCGTTTAAGGCAACTTGCCAAACTCCCCGGTCTTGCTTTACCTGAAGTTATTCAAGCCACAGTTGGTCTTCGTGCAGCCGGTATGGATGCTGAAAACGCAGAACGTTCCATAATGGGGTTTGCACGTGCTCTTGCCGCTGTTGGCAAGGGTAAAGCAGACTTCAAGGGCGCAATGCTTGCACTTCAACAAATCGTTACCGCTGGTAAGTTGGAAGGCGATGAAATCAGACAGTTATCTGAACGTGTTCCTCAGATTCGTATGGTGTTACTAAAAGCATTTGGTAGTGCCAAGGGCGAAGAAATCTCCAAGATGATGGAGAAAACCGGTAAGTCAGTTTTTGATGTCGTTGACATGATTAATACTGAAATGCTGAAGTTGCCAAGTGTTTCGGGTGGCGTAAGTACAAACCTTGAAAACGTAATGGATGACTTGGCTGAAGCCACACGTCCAGTTGGTCAAGGGCTTGCGGCTATGTTTACGGCTGCTCAACCGGGCATGCAGAGTTTGATTGAGAACATTAGTCAAATATCTACTGCAATTGGAGAAGTTTTTTACTCCATAGGTACTAGTGGTGTAATTCAAGAAGCACTTGCAAGTCTATTTGGATTTGTTGATACAAAATCGCTCGTCGATAACTTCAGAGAAGCCGCAGCGCGTATTGGAAGTTATATTATTGCGGCTGTTCAGCAAATTCCAGTCATATATACTGCCCTAAAAGAAGGTGCAACTGCTTTATTCGACTATTTGGCAACTGCTGGTCCTAATTGGGCTAACGACATTGTTTACTGGGTTCAATATGTCGGACTTTATTTTAAGGATGTTTTTGACGCTATAGTTGGTTATCTTCAGCCATTTATGGCGTCAATGAAAATGGCAATGTGGTCACTCAAAATGTTTGCTGAAGGTACACAAGCACTCAAAGAGGGTAGCCTATTTGGAGCAATTGGTGCATACACTCTAGGTACTGGTGGACTAATTGCTTCTGCTGCTACTTCTTTTGCTGCTCCTACTATCGGTTTAGGTATTGCTGGAGGAGTAATGGATGACTCAGCCGCAGCACGTCAAACAAAAATTGCTGAATTGGATAGGAAGCGAGCAGCTGGTACTCTTGTTCCTAACCTATTTGGTGAGATGAAGAATGCGTTTAACAGTGTTCCTGAACTCAAAAATATTGGGGCAGCATTCGGTAGTGTTGGCACTAAAGCAGATGACATATATGGTCGCATTGCGAAAAACATGCAAGCGATGCCAACCTTACCAGATGGTCTAAACTACGGTAATAGACCAGTTCAGCCAACTGGTGCAATAGGTGGTGGAAATAAATCGCTTGACACGCTCAAAGAGATTGCTACCAACACCGGCAAGACGGCTGATAGACTTTCATTGCGTACTCAGACTCTTGGTGGTGGTGAACTTGCTAAGTTAGGAGTTACGCCAACTGAACTTAGAGGTGGAGCACGTGTTAACTCACCGGGACTAAGAACAGCACCAAGTTTGATAGAACAAGGTTTACGTGCTTTTATGAGTGAGTATTCACGCAGAGGTGATGTAAACAACCCCCTCCGGAGATAATAAATGGCTACAGATTGGCCAGTAAAAATTGAGATTGATGTACCAGAGAAACGTGTATCCGTACCTAGGTATTGCGTTGCTGGTGAAGGCTCTACGTGGAATATGCGGAACACTACAAGCACTATCTTTGTAGATGCTGTTACCGGTACCGCAATGCTTTCTCCTTTGCCACTGACTCCTACATGGACGACTAGTGGTGCTGGCAACTACGCACGGAAACGTCTTACCGACTACGACACATTAACTGAACCGACTAAATGGAAGGAAGTTAAATTACTACACTCCACAGACTATTACATAACATCTGAGGGAGTCAACGCTGTTGCGGTGTTGAGTGAAGTTCTTCCATCTAACCAACCTATGTATGTTTCATTCTTTATGTCTGGAACTAAAAAAGCCAACGAGACCGTTGCTTTTAGGTGTGGTTGGAATTATGGTCAGGCCAATGAAGTACGACTTGACGTCATGGCTGGTGGTGCAATTGTTGTTTATAAAGGCGCACAAAAACTAGAGAAGTACGACTCCACAAAGGGTGGTATGCGTCCCGGTGGCATGAAGTTGTATTCAATGTCTCCCGCAAATACTTATGTAAACCTTGTTTTACTGCCGTGCCGTAAACGTGAATTACTAGTTCTAAGTAATTACGGGACAAACTTTTGTCATACATTTGAAGACTTAGACCCATCTGTTAATGACCCTAATACGAACGACATTACACCAAGTTCAAAGTTTTACTGGTATGTTCCGGCACCATTTCAGCCAATGGTTCAAGTCGCTAAGTGTAAGTTTGAAACATCTGGAACGGTTTATGGCGGGAATACAACATTACGTGCAATCCCTCCAGTTGGTACTACGTTTGCCGGATGGTCGGCTGGCACGGACCGCATAGGTCCAAACTCAGCAACTATTGTTGGAAATCTTTCTGTTGTAAAAGCCGATTTGACAGCATGGAATCCACTTATACCAGTTGCTGACGTCTTGGCGTCAGCAACATTAACGGGAGATGGAAATGCTACTTGGGGTCTATATGCGATTGATTTATTTTCAACACCAACAACAGTAAATACGTATAACGGCTCTATTGATATTACGCCATATGTTCAAAGTCTAGAGTGTTCTGTGGATGAAGACGGAACCCAGACAGTCAAGATGCAAACACGGTATGGGTTACTTTATAACGATGCCGTCGTTGAAAATAGTCTCTATCAGTCAGACAGACCATTTAGAATTGCCATTAAGAAAGGCGATAATACATATTTAGATATATGCCGTGGTACATTTGACTCTCCGGAAATAACTTACGAGCTGGGTGATTTGGAAATGCGTTACCCATCGATGTCATTTGAAGGTAAGGATAGGTCACGTGAGTTTGAGTTAATGATGCTTATTGACTCAGTTCCATATGATGGGACTGAATTGGATTACGCAGTTAAAGACCTTTTGACTATATGTGGTTATAACTCATCCGACTGGTATATCAACATTCCGGGTTTTCAACTTCCGTATTCCCCTATTGTTTCAACCGGTAAGTGGAGTCTTGCTCCAGAGCGTGGGGATACAGTTGCTAAGTGGTTAAACCAGTTATGGAATGACTACGCACAAACATACACTCGTGGTTGGATGCCTACTAGTACTGGATATAGGTACTGTTTTATAAGCCCAACTGTTTTATCTAATACTGTAATGATGGAATTGTATGAGGCTCAATACGCCGCTAATAATGCATTAGTGCCAAAGACATTAACAAGTAAAAGAACTATCCGTGAACTAGCACGTCATTATGAGGCGGCTGAAGCAAATCACATACAAGTAATTGGTCGTGACCCACGAACAGATAGGTTGATATTCCGAAGTTATAACGATGCTGCTAGTCAGAATCCAGCGACAGCACCGGCATCACGCCCAAGGAACTGGCGTGGACGCACTTGTAGTGTCGTGCATATCAATGAATCAATAACAACTGATGCTGCGGCACAAAGGGCACTTGATGTTCTAGTTGATAGACTTACACCCGGTCGTGACTTAGTAGAGTGGACTTCAGATTTCCTTATTAGGAATACTGACGATAGACCTCTTTGGATTGGTGATGTCGTAAGAATACATAACGTATATGCGTCAACATATGAGTACGAGACTGCATATTCTGACTACAGAATTATAGCAATACCGAGCATCAATTTTGCGTTTGAAGCAACTGCTACGCCTAAAGTTCGTCAAGCAAGATATAGGGGAGTGAGAATAGGTCCAGCCGTAGTTATAGGAGGCTAGTCATGAGTTGGTTTAGTTCAAAAATGAAACGATGGTTTGGAATCGAAGAACGAAATCTAATCAAGGGTGTTGATAAAGTTCTCATATCTCTGGCTGAAGACATGGCTATGGCAAGTGCTATGAAAGCCCTAGAACCACAACTTGGCTCTAATCTTACAAAGACTATTGTCAAGCGCATCAAGGACAAAGAGAAGGGCACTCCTTCAGATAATGAAATCCTTGAGTTTCTTGTTGTTGAAGTAATCAAGAATCTACCTAAGAAGTAATTGGGCAAGTGTTCCGTAATCCAGTAAGGTTTGTATATGCGACCTACTAATCGTCCTATAGCGACAAAGGCACTTGAGTTGGCTGTTGCCAACATAGGTGTTACTGAGGTTGGTGTCAACCGTGGTGCGGCTGTTGAAGCCTATCAAGCATCATGTGTGCCACCAATCCCAGCCGGTAGTCCTTGGTGTGCAGCAGTTGTACGTTTTAGGATGAAGCAAGCGGCTACGGCTCTTGGGACAACCTATGACACGACTTTTCCACGGAGTGGATACACGCCAGACTGGTCGAATTGGGCTAAGGAAAACGGTTGTTGGATATCAGTTGCTGATGCTAAGGCAAGCGTTGCAAATAAGGTTGGTCGTGTGTTGCCGGGAGACTTGGTGTTGTTTTATATCAAGCCACTTGGTCGCATAGGTCATATTGGGGTCATCCAGTCTGTTCACTCTTGGGGTGTATGGACTGTAGAAGGTAACACTTCACCTGAGCCTTCTGATGCATATGCTGTTGAGCGTGACGGTGATGGATACTTCCGTAAGAAGCGAAACTGGTCGGAACTAGGCACTTATGGTGGAGTGCTTACGGTTAACTTTTAGAGGTGCATTATGGGTAGAACTATGGTTGGTCCGCTTCGCACAGAAGCCGGAAATCTTCGTCAAGCAGATAGAGAACGAATTTTCAAAGTCGCTAGTTTGACCGGCCAGATTGGTGCAGCACGAAAACGTGGAAACACAGAACGTGTCGCTAGTCTGACTAGTCAACGTGATACTGAAGTTGGAAAACTTCGCAAGCGAGTATCTGGCACGGCATTTGGTGGCGCACTCACTGCTGCACTGTCTCCATCACGTTCTGGTGGCATTCGTCGTGAACTTGGTGAAATCACCCGTAGGGCTAAAGCAAATCCGGGAGTTTATGGAAAACTAGTTCCGGGTGGAAATGCAGCAAGTAACCGTGCTCGTGGAATAGCCAGATAACGCAATGGGTGGAACACCTACGTCGGGAGGGTCTAGAACACGCGCTGAAAGAAATCTTGCAGTACGTGCTCCAAAACCAGAACCACTCATCCCAAAGCAACGCCAGATGTTTAGTAAGGTTAGTACATCTGACCTACTGAAAGCACGTGACATCACGAGCCGTCTGGCGGCTGGGACATTCCGGCCACAAGACCAACTTGCCGTTCGTCGGCTTCAACGTCGTGGTGGGAACACGGGTAAATTAGCAAGTAGGCTACAGAATGAAAACTCTCGCAGTGATACTCTCCGCCGGTTGAATAATGAAATCGACCTCAGGACACAAGATAAACTAAAGAAGTAGTTGACAAACTGTTGGTTATAAAGTAGAGTAGGTTCATGGGAAGAATGGACCTACTTTTTTCTTTGCGTCGTCAAGTTGATGTTGCAATAGAACAGTTCGTATTCTGGAGCGAAATGGCGTCAAGGCGACCATCGTTCCGTTCTGTGGAAACAAAGGCTCTAGAGGACGCTGTAGAGGCTTGTATGGCATATTGGGATGCACACTCAGTGAGTGCTTAGATGTTAGAATGCCAATATGTTGACCATAGGACTATTAGAAGAGTTCAAGGAGGTCGTAGCACCTTGCTTGAAAGACAGCATTATGGCTAGTGCCTTTCGTGGTACTGCATGTGTAAACAAACGAGAAGTAAAAGATTTTGTTGTTCTTGTTACTTGGATTCCACTTGGAGTCCGAGCAGAAGTGAAAATAATCATTAAACAAAACAACCAAGAGGAAATGAATTACTCGATGTTTGTGAATGACTACCAGACAGAATTAGTAGCCCACGTTGTACGTACATGGGCTGTTACTTATGAGATGCACTGCGACAGTGCTATTCGTTCTGTCCGCCGGAAGTCTGCTTTTGAGAAGTAGACTGTAGTTCACCGCAGTATTTCACAACCTTTGCAGCAATCTCTTCATCATTCGTCAGTGTTGCTGTTAGATACCACAAACACTTATATAAGTCACTTGATGCATCTTCACCCGGTTTCTTACCGGCTCGCTTGATGTATTTGACCACCATCGATAGGTCACCGTTCAAGCCCCAGTTCGTGTAGACAGAACGTGCAGATATGTTTGAACTTACATCGTTGTAGTGTTTAGGGATTACCTTTGATTCATCAAACATTCTCTCGTTCCTCTTCTCCAATCATGATGGCGTTCTTAGTCTTGCCGGTGTTGACTTCAATCTGTTCTGGTACCCAGATGTAGCCGTTCTTACGGCAGTAATCTTTAGCCTTGCCACCGCCGCCGATAAGCATCACGAGTAGTGGTGTAGAACCGGCTCGTTCTTTTGCAACCGCCAACTGATATTCCATGACGTCAGTGCCACGGTCAAACATAACGTTGAAGCGGCTTGCATATGCACCCCAACCTTGTGGCACACCAATAAGTGCTTTATCAAAGTGGTCGGTAGCCAAGTTCAAGTCAACGTAAATTTGAATTCCATACGACTGCCAATACCGTGACAACCAGCGTTTACGATAGATATCGTAGAGGACTTGGATATCAGCGTAGTCGTTGTTTGTTGAGTAGTTCAACTCGGTTAGTGCAGTACACCCAGACTTGACGATAGGCGTAGGGTCTTTCCAAAGGTTCTCCCAACGCCTATCTTCGGTATACATGTTGTATGTCCCGCCAAACTGTTTCTTGCGGCTGATAGCACCCCAAGTGATGATTGGTGTCATAACTGACCGTGCTTGTTGGTTCAAGTCAAGGGTCGGTATTCCCCAGTCGTTGTCAGATGGGAATTTGGTGTGCATGTAATGCCACGGTGTTTCACGGGCATCATACTCTTCCTCTTCAACTTCTGATACACGTGATGTTCGTTCTAGAGGTTCATCTTCACCGTTGATGATGTCTTGTAGGAAAGACATGTCATCGTCGTTGTATCCAGTTCCAGATAAACCGCCTTCATAGGTGTTGAGTTCTTCCAGAATCTCCAAGAGTTTCTCGTCGTCGTCAACACCCATTCGTGCCGTCTTGTTGTCCACGAGCAAAATACGTAGTTCTGCTTCGGCATCAACATCAACAAACTCTACTGGTACTTTCTTCCAACCGAGTTCTTTCGCCGCTTTTACACGGTGATTACCAGCAAGTATATGCATGGTTCTCTTGTTGACCAGCACACGCCCAAAGAAACCGTTTGTGGCAAGTGATTCCTTGATGGCATCAACGTTGCCCACGTTGGCGTTTTTAGGGTGATGTTTGAGTTGACTGATGAGTACATCATCGGTACCGACATTCAAGACGCTTGGCATTAACTATGCTCCAGTGCTACCGAAACCACCTTCACCACGGTCTGTATCAGATGTGATGACTGCTTCTTTGAACTCTACGTCTTCTACTTTGGAAAAGACTAGTTGAGCAATCTTCTCACCGGCTTCAACTTGATAGTCTTGCTTGCCGACGTTCATGAGAATGACGCCAACTTCACCACGATAATCAGAGTCAATGGTGCCGGGTGCATTCAAGACGATGACACTGTGCTTGAGTGACATGCCACTACGTGAACGAACTTGGGCTTCGTATCCAGATGGGATAACTAACTTGATTCCAGTTTTGACGAGCTTTGCAACGCCAGCGTGAATCACTTTGGTCTCAGCCGCCTTGACATCAAAACCGGCAGAGCCAACGGTTGCCTTTGTAGGCATCGATGCTTCTGCACTAAGTTCAATCTCAACTGGTAGTGCGCCGGGCAATACTGTCTTGACTGGTTCCGACTTCACTGGTTGCTTCTTTACTACTTTTTGAAATTTCAAATTGTGTAGTGATTCGTCTGTACTCATAGTTCCACTTTCCACTGCATGATGTTCAGTTTGATGCAGTCTTTTTCTGGCTCTACCCGAAAGCCAAGTTCTTCTCGTCTTGCTTCATCGTTTAGGATTGAGGCTTTGATTTCGTCTGACAGTTTAGACACAAGGATAGACATTTCCATCTTAACTGCTTCTGGGCAAATCACAGAAATATTATCAATAGCCCGTTCAGTATCAGTGACAACAATCTTGGGTTGAGTTTTACGGAAAGTGACTGAGCCAAATGGCGTCTCATATGTCTTACGGTCACGTGGAAGATTCCGTAGTGCGACATCACGAAGTTGACTCCCGTAACGAGACATCAGATAGTCACGCTTGTTTGTGTGGCGTGTAATCATCGTGTCTAAGTTTTCAAGAATCTGCTTACGTCTAGCAATGAGTGCTTCGACCTTTGCTTCTTCGATAGACACCTTGTCCATAAACATTTCGATGTCAGTTGTTGTTGTAAGGATTTCAGGTAACCAGTTTGGTCGGATGCTGACAACTTCACCAGTCTCAACATCGACTATAAATGGTTCTTGCTCATAACCGAGCACGTCATTCGTTGTACTCACTTGTACTTCTCCTCTTGTGCCATCTGCCATGCTTGACGAGCATATGCCCTATCGGACAAATACTCTTGAGTGAACTCACCAGCGTGACTAAACGCATTTTGACGCAACGTGTCTATCTCGACGATGTCCCAGTCAACCTTGTGCTTGCCCGGAATAATCTCACCTAGTTCAGCAAGGATATACATTTCATCCGCACTAACGACATCGATGTAAGGAAATGAATGCCTACCAGCAAGTGTGCCGGTGCTCCATTTGATAACGATTCCAACTTCTACCATTGACTCTTCCCCATACTTTCGTGGTGTGTTTATGATATCAACTTAGATTGTCTTTGTCAATCTTACAAACATATTATTTGTCAACTAGCATTTATTACCGTATAGTCACCCTATGGAAAAGGGAATCATCAACCGAGTATTACGTTTTGGCTTGTTGCCAATAATCGTAAGTGCAATTGCAATGTCCGTGGCATTTGTGACGGTCTTTCTTGTCACGTATGGTGCATATTGGTTCTATATCAATATAATGAGATGACATGCCATTTTTAGACACGACACGTTCTGGAACTGTTTACTTTGAGTTCACTACTGCTTGGAACTTTGTTGTTCATCCGGAAGCACTTGAACCAGCAGTAGACGTAAAGTATGCGCGTGTTAACGGAAATGTCGGTGGCCATGGTGGTTTTGCTGGATATTGGGAAATAGACTGGAGTAGTACGCCGGGTCCCGGCACATGGTCATATCAAGTATTTGTTATATTGACAGCCGACAACGGTCATGGAACTCCAGTAACAACAACAACAACAATTGCCTCCGGAACACATCCCGGCTCTGTTGAGTACATAGATTTATCTGGGACACTCGATGGCGTCTTTAGTGCATCTGTTGGGACGGATGTTTTATGGGATATCACATCTGGCAGTTCAATCAATACAACTACCGGTGAACTCACTCATCCACCTATAACAAATTACAGATGGTACGAGAAAAGTCGGGTTGGGACAAACGCTACAGCAACTATAACATTAGGTGCTGCTAGTGCGACATCGACAACGGCTGTGACTCTTGGTAACCGTGTTGTAATGAACTACATCATTGGTACAAATCAAGATGCTTATGCTGACCAAACTGGTACTGCGTCATGTAATGTAACTGTTCATACTTGCAACGGTGTCAACCCATTTCAACCAACTCACACTCACGCATTTGGCGGTAATACTGCGACTAACTGGTCAACAACCGTCACTTCATCTACTGCTACAAATCTAGAGTACATCTTGCTGAACTCTCTTGGTCGGCTACCAGCAAACGTCGAAATGAACGTAGTGACAAGGGCTTGGAAAGATTCCTATCCAGACCCGTTAGACTACACAATCACTGGTTACGACTACGAGATACTTCCACTTCGCAACCGTGCAGTCACGGGAACTGGTGGCTTTGGTGCGTCAGACAACATCTACTACTACTACATCACATCTGAAATTTTCAATGGCACAACAGCAGATTATCTAACAACTGAACTCGATGGAATACCAGACACAATATCCGTAGCCATCCAGACTGGCTCACTAATATCACGCAATGATGACACGGAAGATAAGCGAATCATGTTCCGGTCTTGGGAGTTCAACGGTGCAAACATACAACTCACAAATCCATACTCGATAGCCGGAACTGGAAACACACGGACGTATGCACCTCAGCAAGGGATGAGTTCATATAGGTGGCTGAAGGTACAGATAAAGTGCCAAGCCGGAACAAATCAAGCTGGTCAGATAGAGATTACTGACTTCCATGGAAACACTAAAAAATGGAATGTCGTAGCAGCGACAACGACATATGAAGTGGTCACCCTTGACCTTTGTATGCCAGATGTCTGGTCAGTCGGTACGCTCCCTCCATACGACAACAAGAATGACCCATACCCAAGAAAGAATACTGTCTCCCTTGACTTCGCTGGTGCTGAATCAGTAGACAGTGCTTATTGGGGTGTTACGAGTGCTTTGAGACTTCAAGTGTCATCTGGAAATATTGACATTGGAACTACTGAACTAGATAAGGTTACTCATGCACATCAGAATTTTATACCGTCTGGAAAGCGATGGAAAGCTGAACGCATAACGGCTGATATCGTTGCAACCGACCCGAACTTAACAACAACTTACTATTACGCTCGTCGATTTTGGCAGTTGGAGCAAGACGGTCGTACTGAAGAAGAAACTGATGTAAACTTCCAGAACACAGTCACACCAGTTGTTTCGACTTGGGCAGCACAATCACTATCCATCCTTGACTTGTGTAATCAGATACTTGCAACTGATGTTGGCATTATCAGACATCCCGGTTTCAATGCATCTAACACAGTTGCATATCCCGGTGCTGGTACTTGTTCGGTGGCTCAACCTCCGCTTAGGGATTGTTACCTAAATGGTGAAACCGGTCTTGCTACATGGCTTCATGGCGGTGGTGCATTATCGAAAACTAGCAACGCCGGCAATGGACACAACTGGGAGTATGGCTTTGACCACAACGGTGGGAGCATCAAGGCACAAGCTTTGTTTGATTCAATAAATGGTGATTTCATACCAGACTTAGATGACCCATTTGACGTCCACAAGGCTGGTGCAAATCCAACTCTTTACCTTCACGGTGCATCTTTCCTTCGTGCTCCGGCTCATGGGATTACCTACAACAGTGCTGGCGACATTGCGACAACCGGAACTGTGTCAGTTGTTCGTACATTTGACTCTTCCACTGGTGGAGCGGACTCAACATTTACCACTGAAGGTGTATATGAAACCGGCACTCCATATGGTCTTGGGACAAAGAACCACACGATTACCTACTACACAGTTGTAGTCAACTGGAATCCGGCGTACACATCGATTCGTCAGAGGGTTGTCTATCGGTTTGCTGAAGAAGGTCAGCGTGACCTATCAGCAGATGTTCACTCATCACTCCGTAAGTTCTATGCTGATGTTGTCAGTGGGAACATCCACTTGCATTTCTGTAATGACCACAACAACGGCACGTGGCTTGACAAAGATACTGGTATTGCTTCCGATGCTGGATTTGAAATCAGGTGGACGATAACAAATGCACAAAAACGACTTGATGTCATATATGCTAATGCTACAACGACGTACAGCGTCTACTCTGATGACGAAGGGAATACATTCTCAGTGCCAGTAACGGTTATGGCGGGTACTAAACCAACTGCTTGTGTTGCATCGAACGGCATGGAGTATATATTTGCTCGCACAACCGCTGGTGCTATCAACTGTGTTGTTCGTGACCCACAAGGTAACAACACGCAAGCAAGTCATGCTGTAGTAGCTTCCGGCGTTGCCGATGACTCACTTGCTGCATTTGTCAAAGACACAACAGTTTATCTATTTTATAGAGACACAACTGGCAGCGTCATAGTTGTCACAAGTATTAATAGTGGACTAACGTTTAGTTAGGATGTCTTTCCATGGCTGATTTGATACGTTTACCAAGCCAAGCAACTACTGGTGTTGCCATGCTGTTGCCGATTGCCTTGAACACGGCGTTGTCTCCCGGCACTCTGTTGTTGTGCAGCACATCCAAGTAATCGTCTGGGAATCCTTGGAGTCTTAGGGACTCAACGGGTGTTAGTCTTCGGACGACCATGTTGTATTGGCTTACTTGTGCAACACCTTGTGTGGCGTGTGTATCGACCGTGTAGGCTGGTGAACCATCATCACCGACTCCTAGTCCATTCTGGCTCTTCTGGACGTCTCTGGTGTCTTGTATAGGCATTGTGTACACAACGGCTGGTTGGTTGTCTCCCATATTTGCACGTAGGGTTGGACATTGTTCAGATAAACCGGCTGGACCCGCATTTCGTGCAACTGAACCGGGTTCAAATGCTAACGGCTCAACGATGACCACATCCTCTGGTGTTAGATGGTTTCCACATCCAATGGTGTTGGCTATGTTGTCTGTGGGACGATGAACGATGAAGTTCTGAGCATGGTGTGAAGACACGGCTGGTCGCATCGCTTGTAGAGCGTTCATGACTGTTCGTTCGTTGACGCTGAAGTTGTTTGCTTTTGCATCTTCACGGACGGAGTAAACAACCTTTTTCTCATGCCCCACAAGTGGGACATTCCCACCACCCGTTCCCCATCGACTTGTCACGGTGGAGCATACGTCATGTAGTTCTTTGATACGTGAGTCGTTTGGATGATTTTCGTAGAGGTGGACTGAGATGTTTGTGGAGCGTACATCACCAACATCAAAACAGTTGACGGTGTTTGACACTTCATCTTCAACCCATGTTTCCAGCCCGTCTTTTGTTTGTGCTCTGGACGACTTACGGAAGGGTACAACCTTCT
>Ga0208800_1000016_pt1 | contig 41121 bp, 80 predicted proteins | sample ColrivemetaGS541_FD_187619 | JGI IMG/M metagenome (GOLD analysis project Ga0208800, IMG submission 187619) | Estuarine microbial communities from the Columbia River estuary - Freshwater metaG S.541 (SPAdes) (version 2) | ecosystem: Environmental > Aquatic > Marine > Intertidal zone > Estuary ...
ACTAATTTACATTAACAACTAGTTAATGCTTCATAAAGCTGTTTTGAAGTTATGCGTGTTTGGAAACTTGCACGCAAAAACGCTTTTATAAATATATGTCAACTGAAAAAAATCCAAACGGCAAATTCTTTTTCATTAGAAGAGTTATAGTGTTTGTATGTTTATTGAGATTCCTATATGTTTCGCATAAAACACAAACAGCTTTAGAGCCATACATATCCAACCCAGAAATAGCAAAACAATATTTACTATCATCATGTATGGAATCGGTAATATTAGGAATGATAATTATATTATATATGATTTTGGTTACAATTCACGATATTGGTTTTGAAAAAATTGCAAAACTTGGTAAATATGTTGCGGATTTTAAGAAATGAATTAACTATATATCTTCATACCTAGGCTATCAAACGCATCGATGATAAATTGATATTGAGGCTTGCTGTATTGACTTTTTAAATGTATGCAAACTGCGTTCCACTTTGGCGTGTCTCCATTTATTTGTTCAACAATTGGCTTTATTTTATTTTTAAAAAATAACGCTTTTTGGTCTTGAGGAAGTACTTTATATTGCACAATTCTTTTTTTAATCCACTCTACAATATCGTGGTCATAATCGTAGTATATCTTTTGAATACCAAGAACTCCAAAATCATTTTCAGGCTTTGTTGGGTCTTCAAGCTTTTGTGAAGCATTTATTTGAGCGTACTTTCGTCCACATTCAAGGCTGCAAATCAAACCACCCTTCATTGCTACATTGTTGCAACCAGCTATTTCACAAATACTCATATATTTTATTATAATTACTGACAAGCTAAACATTCATCGTACTCAGGTTGAGTTGGAATCACAACCTCTTTTGCTTTTTCCTGCTCTTTTGAGAATTTATCCTCAGACTTTTCCGCCCTTTGAATTGATGACGAGCGGCAGTAATAAAGTGATTTCACACCTTTTTTCCAAGCGGCGAAGTGGATATCGTGCAGAACTCGTTTTTCAACATTACTTGCGAAGAATAAATTAGTTGACTGCCCTTGGTCAATAAATGGTTGTCTATCTGCGGCGTGTTGAACAATCCACATTTGGTCTATTTCCATTGCGGTTTTAAACACATCTTTTTCGTCTTGATTTAAGAAATCTAAATGTTGAACCGAACCTTCATTTAATGCAATTGAACTCCACACCGTGTCAGAATCATACCCTTTTTCTTGAAGAAGTTTTTTGAGGGGTCTATTTTTAACAATAAATGAACCTGAAAGAGTTTTATGCGTGTAACAGTTTGCGGGATAAGGCTCAATACCAGCACTAGAATTACCTGCAATAATAGAAATTGAAGCCGTAGGTGCAATTGCCTGCATATTTGCAAACCTATGATTAATCCCCAATTCTAACGCGTCAGGACACGCTCCTTTTTCGTCCGCAAGCTTTTCATTAGCAATATCACATTTTTCTTTAATATGCTTAAAAATGGCTTTATTCCACGCTTTAGCACTAACGCTTGCAAATGGTGTTTTCTTACTTTGAAGGAATGAGTGGAATCCCATCACGCCAATTCCAATTGAGTGTTCACGCATTGATGAATATTTTGCACGCTCCATTGCATCAGGTGCTTTGTCAATAAAATCCGTCAACACATTATCTAAAAATCTAGCAACATCTTCAATAAAAAATTCATTGTTTTTCCATTCTTCGTAATATTCTAAATTCAAAGACGATAAACAGCAAACAGCAGTGCGTTCTTTTTTATGTTGGTCAAGCCCCGTTTGAAGCATAATTTCTACGCAAAGATTCGATGTCTTTACTTTTAGTCCATATTCCTTTTCCAACGCTTGATATACTTTTGATTTGTTTTTTTGAACATTTCCAGTAAAAAGAATATATGGCTCGCCAGTCTCAACTCTTGAAGCAAGAAGCTTTATCCATAAATTCCTTGCACTTGTTGTTGATAAAACTTTACCAGTTTTTGGGCTTTTTAAATCCCACATTGCACCTTTTTCAACGGCTTCCATAAATTCATCACTCACACAAACACCGTGATGAATGTTAAGGCATCGACGGTTTGTATCGCCAGTTGGTCTGCGAATATCAAGGAACTCTTCAATTTCGGGGTGGGTGTCTTGCATATAAACAGCAGCAGAGCCCCTTCGAAGAGAGTTTCCACAAATTGCAACACCGCCATTCCTTCTGACAATTAATAAACCAGTTGGAACTGTTACACAGTAAACATAACCATCGTAATATTTTTTCTCAGGCACGATTTTCTCAGCAGATGTGTATCTTGAATTTTTAACAAAACTTACTGTGTATAAATCTTGCCTTGTAATATCTCTTTTTGTTTGTATTAATTTTGTCTTATACCCTGCAACTATACCAATAATTTGTGCCAAGTCTGCATTTTTAGAATTTACAGTTGAGTATAGAATGCAGTTGTCGCTCTTTTGTGAGCCGTCCCAGTGTCGCAATTCGTCGATAAAAGAACAAGCCCACTCATGTGTAATATCTGAAACATTAACCCACTCATTAAAGTGCTTTGTAGCAATAATTTCATTTGGTACTCTAACGCAAATAGTTGTATCATTATTGTTTCCAAATGATTTAGTGTAATACAAGCCAACTTCATTAAGTATGTTTTCCAGTCTCTCAATTTTGCGTTGTTTTTTAAAGTGAAAATTATAAATTTTACTACCACTGACATTACCGTTACTGCTACCGCTTGGATTTGTGCTGCCATCAGCTTGATATGCAATTAAAAACCGCTCAAGTTGTGTGAGAAAATGTTTTTTTCCATTACGCTTGGGTACGGCATTTACAAACCTTACATCCCTATTGCAAGACAGTTTATCAGCCTCCACTATGCGTAAGTCTTGTCGCCATACCCTTTGCTTCCTTACCCGCTTAATATTCTGCGTTGCCATTCTATGGTTACCTGTAACAAGTAAATTAGTGTGTCCCTCTGCATTTTTAAATGAATACAAATGTTCACTTGTTTTATACTCTATAAAGTCTGTGTATTTCACAAACTCAAAGTTATCTGCATTTGGCGTAACCTGTGCAACTTTTAAATTGTGGTTATATTTCTTTAAATCTGCGAACTTTATAAAACCTTTTTCAGTTAATATTTCAGTTTCATCATCATAACAACCTTGTGAAATCGCCAAAGTCATTGAATCAACAACTTTGATAAACGGAATAACACCAGATGTGTGTCCTTTTCCGACAATTTCTTCATTTATTGAGCGAATATTCCCAATATGTGTTCCAATTCCACCACCAGATGATGCTAAATACACATTCTCGTTCCAAGTTTTCGCGATTGAATCAAGACTATCTTGCATCTCATTCAGAAAGCATGAAATTGGTAAACCGCGATTCGTTCCACCATTGGCAAGGATTGGCGTCGCAGGCATAAACCACATTTTTGAAATATAATCGTAGATTCTTTGGGCGTGTTCTTCGTTATCACTATAAGCCAATGCAACTCTCTTAAATAATTCTTGTTGCGTTTCGCCTTCAAGTAAATATCTATCTTTTAAAACTGCACTTCCAAAGTCTGTAAAAAGCTCGTCTCTTGAATTATCAATTTGTATATCGTATTTTTTCATATATTTATTTTATTTTTGTGCTTTTCGGAAATTTGAATATTTGTAACCAATTGTCAAATTTGGATTTATAATTGTTTCAATGTCAAATATAATATTTTTTTGACCATCTAAAAATAATTGACCAACTTCTTTTGTTTGCTTGTCGTCAAGCTCAATATTTATTTCAGAATTAGCAAAGCCAACATCTCCATTTATTTTTATGCTATTGATTGAAATTTCAATCTTTGGCTGTATATATAAATCTTTGATTCCACTAACGCTTTTATGTTCTTTTTTACATCTCCAAAAAAAACTTTTAACAATTGTAGCATATTTTTGACCAAACCCATAATTACTGTAATCACGCTCTTTTATTTCTTCAAAAAGTCCGCAAAATGCAACAATATTTCCCGTTGCCGTTACTTTGTTATCCATATATTTATTTTAAATTACTTAACTCCAGTTGAACCAAATCCACCACGCTCACCGTCTTCAATATTTTCAACATATTCAAAGTTTGCTTTGGTAATTGGGCATATAACGGCTTGGCAAATACGGTCGCCTTTTTCTATAACAAATGGAAAAAGTCCATTATTCTGAATAATAACGCCAATTTCTTGTTGGTAGTCTGCGTCAATAGTACCAGGCGAATTTAAAACAAAGACTCCATTTTTCAGTGCAAGCCCAGACCTTGAGCGAATTTGAATTTCATAATTATTATTTTGAAGATTTACTTTTATTCCTGTTTTTACTAAGATGCGTCCGCCAGGAAACACCATGCTTTCGAATCCACGAAGTGAATCAAAACTTGCATCAAATCCACAAACTCTTAAATCAAAGCCTGAACTTCCTTCAGTTTCATATTTTAATTCTCCATTGTAGAGTTCTTTTGCTTCGTTTGAAACGAATTGTATCTTTACTGGTATTGTCATAAACTTATTGATTAAATTGATTTTTTACTTTTTTTATTTTAAATTTTAAAATAGAATGTCGTCTTCAATTCCACTTGGTTCACTATAAGAACCGCCTTCATAATTTTCGCTTGTGTTGTTATCTTTTTTATATCCAAAACTTTGAATATTCTTTGCGTTAAGTACAAATTCTTTTCTTGCGTTTCCATTTTTATCAGTCCACTCCTCTTGTTGCAAACTTCCATTTACACTCACTGGAGTGCCTTTTTTGATATATGTTGATGCAAATTTTGCGTCATTCCCATACAAATTTACTTTTATAAATTGTCCCTTTTCTAGCCAGCTTCCATTTTCTTTTTTTGTAAAATTTCCCGCTAATGAAAAATTTGCAAACATACTATCTCCTTTTTGCTTTAATTCAATATCTGCCGTAGTTCTACCATTTAATGTAGCATTCCATATATCATTTGCCATATTATTTTTTATTATTTCTTTTTTTATTAAGTTTTAAACTCCTTGAAAGTCAATGTTTTTTGTTGGTTTTCGGGTTATTTTTTTCATATAATCTCAAATTAAATAACAATTAATAAACATTTTTTCATACTTTTTTCGAATTCATCAATTTCCCCTCTCTCTAGCTATTTTGACATCACTATAATCAGATATATTATTTTCTAATTCATATTTTAGACTTTCTATAATTTCTTTTTTTGCTACTTTACCACAAGTTCTAGTTTTTGATTTTTTATCTGTGAAAATATATCCATCTTCTACGCTAAAAGAATTTATAACTGAATATCCTGAAATAACAACATCAAGTTCAGGATTGACTTTAGATAAAGTATCCATTAAATCTTTTACTTTCATTTTATTTTCATATATTTTTCAATTAAATTTCTATTGATATTGTATTATCTTTCACATAGTATTTGTCGCCATTTTTAGTTTTGACAACAACCTCTTTTTTGTAAATTTTAAATAAGTGCATTCCAACACAAAAAGCACCTGAGCCGCAAGCTTGAGTTTTACCAACTCCTCTTTCAAAGAAATCAACGGTGCATTCAACTGAATTTTCATTAACAACAACATCGTAATATTCGTGAACATTTATGCTTTTGTCTTTTGGAATATTATGTGCGTTTCCTTTTTCGGAAACCCAGTGTTGGTTGCCAATGTCGTAAAGTGTGGCGTGTCCAATATGTGTTATTATTTTATTTTCTTGATCTAAAATTAATTTAATTGATTTATCGCGATTAATTCTATATAAAAAATAAAAACGTTTACACGCAATTGTTCCGTTCAAATCTATTAATCTACAAATATCATTGGTATGCAAACATTTTAATAATGAAAACATTGCATTAATGCACACATTGGCACAACTTAAATCATTATTTATGAAATCAAAGTTAATATATGATATTGGCACTTTATTACTTGTCATTGCATCAAAAGCAGTGTCAACTCCTTCCATTTGTTCAACAGTCAATTTATCAAACTCTTCTTTTGTGCAAAATAAAAGTTTATTGCCGTAAAAATCTAGTCTTTTCATATTTTTATATTTTAAATTCCTTTCCATTATTCAATTTACAATCTTAGTATCTCACCAACGCCCTTTTATATGCAAGTGGGTTTTCTCCTCTTTCTTTTGCCTGTGCAATTTTTTGCGTGTAATACACAATTGCTATTAATCTAAAAGTTTCAATTATTGGGTGTTGCGGTTGTTGTGCTTTTGCGGATTCATAAAGTTGCTCGGCTTCATTAAACTCATTAGTATTAACCTCTCCACTTTTCAGCTAGTCTCCTAGTTTTTGTTCAAGTAGCTCGATGTAATTAATTCGTTCCATATTATTTTTGATTAATTAATTCGCTTAATTTCTCCCAAGTATTCTCACTCTGTTCGTGTAGGGGTTTTGTGAGTTGCCAGTCTGCACAAAAACAATTCCCATAAGCCGAATCATCAAGATTTATATATGTTGATTTAGATGGAAGTCCCAGCATAATCATATTATTAATATAAACCAACGTACCTTGTTTTATATGTTCTTCATCCCATGATGGAAAACTTTGTGAGTTTATTTCTAATTGCAAAATATTTTCAAGATTTATTGGTCTTCCAAGGATTTGAGCTATTGTATATTTTTCATCATCATATCTATCTTGATTAATAAATTTAAACTCTAAGTTGGTCATTATATTTCCTTTAAAAGTATGCCATTGTTCATTGAGTGGTTTATTAACTACTAACAAACATTCATCACATAAACCATTGAACGAGGATAGCTCAGATTCTCTGCCAGCTAACAAATTAGGGTAAAGTGCTTCCCAAATCTTTTTGAAGTGTGGGTTTTCCAATGCTTTTATCATTTTATTTCTTTATTACTTTATTACTTTTTTCAAAAATTCCTGCTGAAATTTCTCCCAACAGGAATGTAACTAATTATAAATTTTATGCAAATCTATAAATCATATAAACCACAACATTTTGAAAAGTCAAGCTTTTTGTTTAAAAATATTGATTTTTTTCATAAAAACACATTTTTCCCTTGACTTTTACAATAATTAGTTCATTTTTATGAAAATAATACTTTTTATGCAAGACTGGGAAGACGCAAAATATAACGCAAATGATTTAGATTCTTTAGTGCTTATATTATATAAAAACATAAGTTCCGATTTATCAATTTGTTGGTCTATGCTTTTTGATGATATAAAAAAATATCGCGTTGGCAGAAGAAGAGACGGGCAAGTTAATGAATTTAAATATCAATTACGCCAAAAATATGAAAGCCAAGGGTTTGACTGTTTTAATGCTTTTGAACGCAAAGGTATTGAATTTACTATTTTAGAAATATTGCAAACTGAAAAAAACCACGCAAATGATATTTACGAAAAAATATCTTGCATATTTAAACAAAACGAAAACCAAAAAGTATTTGAGGATATAATTTCAACTTTAATGCCAAATTATGAGTTATGGAGAGGAGCAAAAAAGAAAAAATACAAGACAAAATAAAATAATATTAATCATTTTATTGTTAATTTTGACAAATTTTATAACATTTTTAATAACTGCACAACAATGGCAATTAAAACTGATTTCCATTGTTGATAATTGTGAAATTACAAAAGTGCAACATAAAAAAATTGTTGCATTGAATCCAAAAATTCCAACACAAAAAGTTTTTATTTAATTTTATGATCGATAATAGCAATGACCAAGAAATGTGGTTAAGATGTGGAATCGGAATTGGGTTCTTAATTATGTTCCTTGTGGCAAGTTGGCTTTCTGGTCTTCTTTTTTGGCACAATATTTTTGCGTGAAATTACTAATCAAGGATTGAAACTCTTCAAATGTTCTTATTATATGAACTTGAAATCCATTGTTTTCAATTTGTTGAAATAATGTTTTTTGTGAAGCACTCAATTTACCAGTTAAAGATTTCAGTTCAATAAACAAAACTTGCCCATTATAAAGAATTTGTATATCGGGAAAGCCAGCTTTTGTTCCAAGTGATTTCATTTTGTTGTTATAGCGTATCATTTGAATTTTATCTCCTCGTGGATTTTCATTTGCTTGGTGGTTCAATAATGGTACTTTATATTGTATTTCAAACCATTGAACGCATTGAATATGAAGGCTGTGTTCTGTTTGAATAAGTTTTGTTAGCTTTGGAGATTTGATTTTAGGCTTCTGCATATTATCTTAATTTTTTAATCCAACCTGCTTCATAAGATAGAATTTCTTCTACGTCAAGCCATTTTTGATAAAATTGTTTTTTTCCACGGTATAGCTCCCAATCTTTTTCAAGTTTTTTAATAGAGTAAAAATAATATTTGAATAATCTTCTAATTTTTTGCATATTTTCAATTTTAATAAGGCATTTTGATTAACTCGTGCATACTAGTTTTTAGACTGAATATGCACAAATTTAATAAATATTCACACCAATGTGTCTAAAAACATTGAAGATGAAGGTTGTATTATTTATGATCACGAAATGGCACTTCGTGATCAGCGTATTGCTGACGGTATGCAAACTCCTGATACCGAGTCTCACGACAAGGTGGCGGAAAATATGCGTATACAAATTCAATACAAGTATATAATACAATATATCTAAATAAACATTCGCCAAAAAGTCAAGCATTATTTTAGCATAACACATTCGCAATACTAACTGCACTTTTCGTTTTAGTATTACAAAAACCTAGGCATTCCGCAAGACTAACTTTCTTTCAAGATATTTTTCAACTTCAACAAAATTACCATTTCTCAATTCCACACCCGAAACATAAATATTATCAGCGTCAAAAGAAATTTGTATTTTGTCAAAATCGTGTATTGTGATTAATTTATGCTCCAAAAGAATTGCTTTGATTTGCCCTGTGTTTGTTATCATACTATTTTTTAAAAATTGCTAAAAAGTTTATTTTATCCTGAAGGGCAATGTTGCTATATTCATACATTTCAACAACTTTCAAGATTTCATTAAATGATGGGCTTTTTTCTGGTTTAGATTTCACAAAATGAATTAATGTACGCTCCCAAGATAAAACACTAAAATTTGCAAATTCAAGTTGAAAGTTTTTGGCAAAGTCAACGCTTTTAAAGTCTCCATCTGTTGTTCTGCTAAAAACCCTAGTAACAAATTCTCCATTAATATCCGCACTAATGCTTTCTTCTTTGTATTGTTTTTTTTGTATAGATTTTATAACCTCCATTGCACCTTCAATATCTTTTATTGAAATACTCAAAGTAATGTCTTTTTTAAATTCTACTGTTAGCACATTACTTTTATTTTCCGCCATTCCTATAATTTTTCTTTCTCGTGAAAACTCATTTGATAAAAAGCTTTTCAACTCTCTAAATTTATCACATCTATAAACTTCTTCTTCGTTCTTATTTTCCAACTTCATATAATGAGCCCACCTTTCGTCAACGAAAAGCAAAAAGTCTTTTATAATTCGTTCAAATTCTGCGATAACAAGATTTTCAAAGTTTTTAATGTTTTTTGCTTGTAATGCAATATCATATTTTTTGTCAGCTATCAAAGAAATTCCATTATTTTCAATTTTAGAAAGGGTATTCATCTTGCTCGTAATTAGTTTGTATATTATTTTTAATGTATTGAGATTGAGACTTAAGCATTTCCGCTACTTGCGATGTCGTTGATATTTTTGGTTTTCCATAGTTGTTGTTATTAGTTGATTTTTTTATTAATTTTGTAAAGTATTCTAATTTGATTGATTGGTGTGTTTTTGAAGCATCTCCAGACGCACCACAATTGACATAACACCCATCACGCTGTTCAAAAATCGTTTCAAGTGGTATTTCCTTTTTTATATCTAAAATATCATTTAAAACGCCTGTAATGGCTTGCTCCGTATTTTTTACCTTTGATTTATGTGTTTCCTTCCTGCGTAAAATCCACTTTGCTATCAAATGTATTTCATTTTCTGAAAAAATTGACTGAAACTGAATAACGCCGTCAACTTCAAATTCAGTTGCTTTGAAATTTCTTACAAAACTTTCAATATCGTCTTTTTTTGTGATTTCAATTTCCTTCTTTGGTTTTTGAACTGTTAAGCTTTCCTTTACTGTTGGATTTTGAGTTGTAAAGGAATCGTTGACAACTGAATTTTCACTTTGAGAAAAACCGCTTGCGGTGTTTATGTTATTTTCATTTGTGTTTTTTATCTGTTGTTTTTTATCTGTTATATATATCATTTCCCGATTTTGTAAAATGTCATTTCCCGATTTTGTCGTGTCCATTTCCCGATTTTGTAAAATGCAATCCGAAAAAAATTCATCACTCAAAGTGTACCAAGATGTTCTATCTCTCTTATCTTTATTGAAACACCCTTGAAGTAAAATTCCATAATCTACCATTTTTGAAAGCAAATATTGTATTTGTTTTTGCGTCCAGAAAGGAAATAAATTTTGAAAAGCCTTAGCAGAATTATAAGTCCAGTGCCGTCCATCAATATAATTATGATTATTTGCACGATTGATATTTAACCAATAAATAAAGTTATGTAACATAATTGCTTCATTTAATCCGTATTTTTCAGCGTGTTCAACTGAAAATGTATAATGTGTTGACATAAAATTTATTTATTAATCGTTGTTATCACATCTTCAAAAGTTGGCAAAAATCCCATATCTATTGCAAATGCCAAGTTGCTCTCTAATTCATAAAGTTTTTGAAGCTGATCTTTTGTTGCAAGGTTTCTAATGCCAGTTTCGTGCCTACCAAATATTTTGTAGTTCAAAGCTTTTGCAAGTTTTTTATAATCAATATGCTCTCCATTTACTTTAAATATACAAAGTGCCTTTGAAAGTGATTTGTAAAAATTTCCAGCCTCTATTCTATTGAGAATAAGTTTATCTCCAAGCCATATGCTAACTTTTGCGTAAAGTCTAGGATTTAATTCAAGCGCAACCATTACCCATATCGCTGGGTGTGCCCACACTGTTTTACTTGACCTTGCACCAGTGGTTTTATAAACACCAACTTCCTTTAAAACCTTTAAAAGACTGGAATTTTCACATCTTTTTATAAAATCAGAAAAGTCTGAATTTATAATATTCAATTCATCTAATAAACAATATATCCGTTCTATATTTTCCTTTTGTGCAATAATGTCTTGAAAGTGACCTTTATTACTCCACCCATTTATTAATCTTGCTTTTGTGTAAGCTTCTTGCAAGTCGGACAAGTTTAAAAATTCTGTTTTTGTTTCTTGTTTTATTTTTATGCCAAACAGCTCCCTATCTGGCGACACCATTATTACATTTGATTTCATTTTGTATAAAATATTTATTAATAAAGTTTTTATACTTAATTTATATTTGTCAAGCAATTATTTTAAAATTTGTGCTATTTTTTGTTGTTGTGCTAAGAATTTTTCAAATATTGGTTTAAATGATGTATTATTATCAATACAAAACTGAACATATCCCTTATTCGTATCCCAAACTTCTTGAATTGTAGTCCCCGCATACTTTCCATTTTGCAAAATTACCAATCCAACATCTTCAAATTTTTCTGCCTTCATCATTTTTGCATTCATATAAGATTTTGGCGGTGCAATCAAAACTCTTTTATCACTTATCAATCCAAGCCGTTTATAGTTGTCTCCAACAAATTGCAATGTTTCAATTCTACCAAACGATTCAACATTCCCACATAAATCATATATATCACAACATTCCTTGCCTTTGTGTGTTCTAACGCCCCTTCCAAGCATTTGATAGTATAAACTTAAAGACATTGTTGGTCTTGCCAAAACAAGGCAATCAAGTTCAGGGAAGTCAAAGCCAGTTGTCAAAACTCCAACATTTAAAACTACCTTAATTTCGCCAGATTTGAATTTATTTAAAATATCATCTCTTTCTTTTTTATGAAGTTTAGAGTGTATTGCACGGCAACTTATTCCAGCTTGAATTAAAATCTTTTCAGTGTGTTCGCATTCTGCAATCGTTGTTAAAAAAACTAAAAAATGTTTTTTGTTGCTGTTATTTACAATTCCTATGATGTTTTCGTGAAGGTTTATGCTAAAGTTATATTGTGCAACTGCCTCATCTTTGAACTCACTACCTCTTGTTTCAAGATTTTTTGTATCATATTTTATCGGTGTAAAATATTTTATGTTGCACCAAAAACCATCTTTTATACAATCTTGAATTTCATATTTATAAGCAATAGTATTAAAAATACAATCCATTTTTCTTGTCAGCATTTCGTATTTTATCCCGCCAAATTTTGAATTATTCCTATATGGCGTTGCCGTTAGACCAATTAAAATATCAGGCTTGATTATGTTTATTAGTTCGGCATACTGCCCATATTGACCTACCAAATGACATTCATCAACTACTATAACTTTAAATTCCCTTAATATTGAATTTGGAAGTTTAACAACACTTCCAATAGTTGCAAATGTTACTCTATTTAATTCTCTTTTGTTTAGTGAAGCTGAATAAATTGAAGCGTCATTTGAGTATGCAGAATATTTTGTAAAATTTTGCTCTAAAATTTCCTTACTTGGTTGCAAAACTAAAACATTTGTATCATTCAATCTTTTGGCAAGCTCACTTATTACTATACTTTTTCCAGCACCAGTTGGGCAAACAATAATTCCATTTTTACACCCACCAACTGTAAATACATTAACGGCATCATCTTGATAATAACGCAAATTTACTTGACTTTGAAGCATAAATTATTTATTAAGTTCTGCTGGTTTGTTTTTGATTGGCAAAATGATTAACAACGGCAATCAACCCATCAACTGTAAATTTACCGTACTCACGAACTTTTTTCACACCATTGTATGTATATGGGATTAAATCATTGACAAACTGCCCAACTATTGAAGCTTTTGCAGTTGCTTTTTCTTTATTTTTATCGCTTTTACAAATCCAGCCTTTGTTGCTTAAGTATCCTGTAATTTGATATTCTTTTATGTCAAGTCCACGACCTTTTAAAAAGTTTGCAAACTGTCGTCTTTGAAAAAGCTCAATCCCTTTAAATTGATTTTTGATTAAATTGCGTAAATCATTCGTTTCAGTTTGCAAGACTTCAATTTTACCTTGTTGTTCTTGCGTTTCAATTTCAAGGACTGTAATTTTTTCAGACTGTAATTCAATCAACTTTTCTTTTTCTGCCATTTCCTGTGCAATTTGTAAAAGAAATTTGCTATCTATTTGCGTAGGTTTTTGAGTTTGAGGAGCTTCTTTCTTTGTAATCCAATCTTGAACCCATTTTGAAACTTGAACTGCAAATTTAGGTGAAAGCCACTGTGCTAAATTTATTGCAACTTGTGGGTGAACCCAAGTTCCTTGCAAGTGTGGTTCACCACCCTGTTGAATTTGAACTAAATCCGTACCGCAAATATGCGTATCGTAAGATAACTCGTTTATAAAAGCTATCGTTGTTTTACTTCTATTCCAAGTATGAAATTCACGACCAACACTTTTACAAAGTGCAGTTGCATTAATGTAGCCGTCTTCTTGCCTTTGAAATGTTACTTGTGTGTTATTTGAAAAAAGGGAAATGATGTTTGACATATAGTGTATAAAAAATAAAAAGTTGCATACTTCCGTCCCTCATTGCAATTATCGTTTTGAGGAAAAACGACGGAAGTAACTTTTTACATTACTTCCTTATGCGTGATTACTAAAAAATACTCTTTATAAAAAGTCAAGCAATTATTTTTTTTAATCCAACTGTTGATTAAGAATTTTGTTTGGAGCTTTCTACAATATCAAAAATTCATTAATCCACAAATCTCAATCATAGAAAGCATTCCAAGTGTTTGTTGACATTACAACTTGCGTTCTTCAATATCAACTACGATATACTATATTGTAGTTGCGCTTTCAAAAAGTCAAGTCAAAAGTTCAGTTTATTTTTGCAAATTGAGTAAATCTTTTTAGCTTCATCAATACTTCTTATTTCTGCGGAATGATATTGATAACCTATTTCTTTTGTGATTCTGGTATAAATTTCCTTTCGTTCTTTTGAAGTTTCCCAGTGCTTATCAATTAAACGATGTAAATAACCACGCCACTTTCTTATTTCTTCGGTTGGAATGCAACCAAGCGGCTTTGTTGGCGTTTTTGTTTTGTGGTGGCAACCTACATAGTTTTTACAAGCGTCGCAAATCCAAAATGGCAAACTACCGCAAGAATTTTCGTATATTTCTGAACCATTTGTCAGGCGTGCTTGTGTGTTTTTATTACACCCACAGCAAAAAATTTGTGTATTTTTCATAATTATTTCAAAATTGTTTTCAATATATGTTCAATAACTGGTACGGTAAATGAATTTCCAAGTGCCTTATAACCTTGACTTTTTGAGATTGAGTCAACAAAAAAATCAGGAAAGCCTTGAAGTCTGCAACACTCATTGACGGTGAGTTTATCATCTTTATTTTCACTTTTTAATGGAACATTATGTCCACCTGTACCCATATTTGCCGTTAATGTTGGACAAACACCACTTTTGTTTTTTCTAAAATGATTTCTACGCCATTGATAAAAATCACCTTGCCAATCTGGTCTTTTTGGAAGGTTGTCAACTGGAATATTCGTCCAGTATAGTCTTTTTCTATTTTGCTGAACGAATATATCGGAATTTATCATAATTGGTTGCACTCCTAATTCTTCCGAAATTATATTTTGATTTTCTTTACTCATACTTGCCACATTCTCAAAAATAAAAAATTTTGGTTTTACTTCATTTAAAATGCGGACATATTCCCAAAATAGCTGTCCTCTTGGGTCTTCAAACCCTTTTTGACTTCCTGCAATACTGAAACTTTGACAAGGACTCCCTCCACACAATAATTTTACATCTTTGTAATCATATCCATTAATTAATTTGACATCGCCTAAATGAATTGTGTTTGGAAAATTGTTTTTTGTTACACTTATGGCGTATTTATCTATTTCCGCCGCAAAGTAATCATATTCAATTCCAAGGTTTTTGAGTGCTACTTGGCAAGCTGAAATTCCATCGAAACAACTTAGGATTTTTATTTTATACATTATATTTTAAAAAATTGTTTTATATCAAACCCCGTCATTTCCAAAAGATTCCTTGCAACATTTTGTGCGTCATTATTATTCACATTAACATGAACAAAATGAAGATTTGGGAAATTTGGAATGCTAAAATTTGCAACAGATTTCACCCCCATTCCAAGCTTTTCCGCAATACGAAATAACAAAGCGTTTGAAACGAAGCAAGCACCAGTTGCTTTCAAATTAAGAAGCGTGAAATAGACTGCAGCTGAAATTATTCGCTCCATTTTTATTCCTTCAATTCTTTCAAGCTTTGAACTTACATACTGCCTTGTCCATTCGTAAAATCTTTCGTCGCTTGGAAGGAATTTTTTAGGGATTAGATGACTCCAGCAATCTTTTGCCATATACGAAATATCTGTTCTGTTGACCCTTGAACACGCAACAATTTCTTCTTCTTTATTCAAAATTGCAATGTATCTTGCAAATGGGTTATCGTATGTGTCAAATTCTGCGTCTCCGTATGTTGGCAGGTCGCATTTTTCCTCAACAACAAAACCTTGATATCGAAACTTGCAGAATTTTTCCAAAATGTCTCCGTGTTTGTGTGAATCAAATAATGAAAATGTTATAATTTTGTATTGGTTCATAATTGTTTTAAAAAATTAAATAGTGTTATTTTTGAATTTTATATACAAACCCTCTGATGAAGCTCCAAAATATTGTAATATTATTTTTTATCTTTACAAAAACCATATTTTGTTTTTTGTATTTCCACTTCTTTGAAAAATATCCTTTTTGGAATTGACCAGACTCTTTTAATATTTGTGCAATATCAATATCATCAGTATTAAAACCATTTTCCTTTAAGCGGCTGATAATTGGCTTCATAGTTTCGATTACACGATTCTTTGTGTAAATAATCTCAGTTGCGACTTGTATAATATCCATTTTATTTGGAATACCCTCCTCCTCTTTAATAATCTCATTGTATGTCTCTACTTTAACCTGTAAGTCCCTTATTTCTGCTTTTCGTTCAGCCATTTTGATTTGCAATTCTTTTTGCTGTACCTTAGCATCTTTTTTGATTCGCTTGAATTGTTTTTTACTAAATAAATTAGCAACATTGTTGACCGCATTTATATCAGTTAATATTGATTTTATGTCAAATAGCTTTTGTTTAGCTTGTAATTCTTGTAGTTCAAGTTTTTTACGCTCCTTTATGTGTTTTTTGCGTTGAGCGTCCCTTATGTGTTTTTCCATAATCGTTTTAAAAAATTAATAGTGTTCCCTTGCATTTTTTTACCTCTATTGCAAAAGAGGGAACACCATAATTTTTTAGATTATGGCGTCTTCTCGGTTAATTACTCCGAAATTTGTTCCTATGCGTAAGCACTGATGTTGGTCGAAACCTCACAGGAGAACGGATAAGAACGACTATTAGTTATAAAATGTATTTTGCAAAAGTCAAGGAAAAAGTTGCGGGAACGCAGGTTTTTAAACTCAATAGACCAAATGGGCTACTAACACACTCTGTATATTGTCTATACAGTGATTAACGCTACCGTCTTATGAGTAAGAGTATTTTTTTATTTTTTTAAAAGTCAAGAAAATTGTTGACTTTTTAAATTTAGCATTTTACACACATTTGTGGTGTATAAAGTTAAACTTAAGAGTAGTCATTTCGGTTTTGAGTTTGGAGTAACACAAAATCAATAACTTTATATTAACGCAACTTCGGAAAGCATAAAAAAAGCTTATTGGGTTGTAAAATGTTGAAGTTCCCAAGTGGAAATGGAGTTTTGCAAGTAGATAAGCTGTGGAAGTTGCAAGTGGGGTGGAAGTCCCCACATTTTTAAACCTCCCATAAGTGGTTATCCATATTTTTCATATATTTTTACAATTTTGATTTTCAAAAAAAGAGTGTATTAGTGCGAACACTTACTCTATTGATGTTTAAATCACAAGTCGTCAATTGTCAAGTTCAAATTGTATTTTTTGTTGAGTGTAAATTTATGCTCACACATTCCAAAGAGCTTTTTAATTCTATTCATATTGACATTTCTTTAATTGTTTCAAAATTTTCCTCCTCAATTTCATTTTCAAAAACTCTTACCATCTTTTCACAGTTATTTTCCCTAAAATCATCGGAAGTTTTGCTAATTCCAATAAGTTCATACAATTGAATCAAAATCTTAACGGCATCATCGTAAGTTTTATCCACAACAAAAATGTCATCGTGTTTGTAATACACAACGCCAGCTTTTTTCACTTGAATAAGCAATAGCTCAATTGAATCGTGTATTGCATCGTAAAATTCATTCCTGCTATCTTGAAGCTGTTCTTTTGTTATTTTTGACATAGTTTTAAAATTATTATTGTTGTACATATTAAAAATGTTATTACGCAAATTTTAATAGTGTTGTATTTTGCTTCTGCAATCCATCTTTTTTGAGCTGCTTTCATGGTACTGCTATCAATATTTTTCATATATTGTAATTAAAATTTATTATTGAGTTGTTTTTACATTGTCTTTTAATTCACTCCAAATTCTAGCAAACATATCAAACCTAAAAAAGTCAAGCTGTGTAAATTTGTGATACTCTACAAATGCTTGACTAGACGATAATTGCTCAATCTGTTCAGTTGTAAAAAAATCAAACACATCCTCTTTCTTCATACTTTTTTAATTAAAATTTGTTTTTATTAAAAATCCTCTCCTTCGTTTTCAAGACCTTGGATTTCGTGCTTCAGTAGGAACTTTATAAAACTCAAAAATCTTATAGTATTTTCCTCTGATTTAAGTTCCTGCATAGATTTTTCATTGCAAGCTTTATCAATCATATTACGAATCAACGATTGGGTTTTGTTTGATTTGATGAAAGATGGAAGTTTTGGTGGAATTTCGCCAGTTTCTTTTTTATACCAATTCAAATAATCATCTTTTGAAAATCCATTTTTATTATCTTTTTCAATTGCACAAAGGTGAGCTTCAAGTGATGGAATTAACAAATGTTCTTGCCCATCAAGCAATTCATTAATTTCTTTTTGGAGTTTTTCTTTTTCGTTCATATATTGTAATTAAAATTTGTTCTTAAACCCCAATAGCAATTCATTTTCGTTAATAATCTCAATTATGTAATTTATTGAATTTCTTAAAACATCAAGGACTTCTTCGTTACGAAATATCCGAAAACAAGAAAATCTATCTTTTTCATCAATAAAACTATCTGTGTATAAAATATAATCACACCACTTAAAATTTTCGTTCATTAAAAATCCTAGCATAATTTGAGGCATATAATCTTCCTCAATAAGAAAGGATTCAATCCCACTTAATTTTGCCGATAAATGTTTCCCTGAATTTATTGTTTTTACTTCAATAAACCCATCGGTACCAATAAGTCCGTCTGGGCTATATCCATAATTCTTACATTCACTTTCAAGGAAGCCAACTTCATTGACAAACTCTAAATTATGTTGTGAGTATAAAATTTTTGCAATAGCTTCGCCAGCGTGTCCACGCTCTGCAACATCACCTCTTATCCTTGGAAACTCAACTGTATCATTTTCATCGTATACAATATATCTTTGTGCAATAATTTTCATTATTTCTTTTTTTGCAATACTAGCTAAGCTGTTATAACACACTGGGTTTTTCTCCTTGCCTTTTGCAATTTTAAGTGTCATCTTTTCACTGTGAACCATATTTTTAAGTATAGAGCCAGTGATTTTGCCCTTTCTCATCTCAAACCATTCGCTAGAGCCTTGCTCAAGTTTACTATGTACTATCATATATTTGTAAAAAATTAAATCACTAAAGTCTGTTCTTGTCTATTCATTTTCCAATTTCTGATTCATTTTTATCATTAATTTCTTGCTGAATTTTTTTGCAAATAACATCAAATTTACTCAGCGGAATTTCTTGGAATGTTTCTACTTTGTAAATTTCCAAAACTTGATTTGGAGCAATTTTATTTTGTTTTTTTAGTAGTTCTAAAATTACATCTATTTGCTCTTCGGATATACATTGATATTCAACTGCAATATCAATAACTTCACTTGACCGTTCATTGCATATATTTTTTAAATCCGAAGTAATGCCTTTGTTGTGCAACATTAGCTGTTCTTCTTTTGACAAGGATTTAAACCAACTTGTTAACGCTTCTAAGTTGCCGTTCATAGCTATTTCATTGCCAATACTATGTAATGACTTTAATTTAAAATCAATCCCCTCCCCTTTATTAATCCAATCAGCAATAATTTTGCCGTGATTTTCATTAATATAACCATTGATTTTTAAAGATTCTTCTAACCCTTTGATGCACTTTTCAATCACAACCTTGCCTTTATCTTGCATTCTTAAAGTGATTAACATTTCAAATGGAAAGTTCTTTTCTTGGATTGGCATTAACCCGTGATTAATAATTTCAGCCTTACCATCAATTTTTACCTGCTCTAAATTATCTTTAGCTCTTGCACAAAAAATAATATGGCTTTTAGATTGTAATAACATATTCATCATTTTACGATGCTGTTCTTTTGGTTTTGCCCAAGCTAGTAATCCAGTTTTTCCTTCTGCCATTTCTAAACAACCACCCATTCCCTCCCATTCGTGAGAAATTGAATCAATTACAATAGCTTTATAGCCATTATCCTGAGCGGTTTTAATTGCTTGAATGTATCTAGCTGGACTAAACGGAGGGCATAAATCAATTATATCAAAATCAAATTCATCTGCATAATGACTTGCTCTTCCATTTTCAGTGTCAATTAAGCAAATTCTATCTTTTCCAACCAATCCTTGTGCTAATTTTAAAGCTGAATAAGTTTTACCACCTCCTGATTTGCCGTAAAGACAAATAATTGCTGGAATTGCCTTTCTAACTGCTTTTCTTATCTGCATATATTTCATTATTAATTTCCTATACTCTAAAAACATAAGATTTAAAATGTCAAGCAAAAAATGTAAAAATAAATGGAAATAAAAAATGAAAAATAATTCTTGACTTTTGAAAAATAGATAATATAAATTGCTTATGTTAATAAAAAAACAAAAATGAAAACACTAAAACTTGAAATAAAAATTTCAGATAAAATCCACAAAGAATTTAAAAATTATTGCAAGACGAACGGCATTCTTACAAGTAGAGGTTATATTGAGTTACTTGAAAAAGCACTCAATAAAAAAACAGTAGAAGACAAATTCCTTGAGACTTTTGACTTCTTAAATGAAGAAAATGTTTCTGAAATGGTTGATGTAATTTTTGTAAGTAACGAACTTGCAGAAATAGTAAAATCAAAATTTGAAGCAGTTAATAAAAAATAGTATGAAATGGAAAGGCAAAAAAGATAAAAAGAAATTGAAGTCGAACATTACATATATGTATGATGTAAAAAAGAATAAATTCATACCTCAAAATTGCATTAAAGTTAATGTGCCTCAATTTACTAATACTACGAAATATACATACTATCCTAGTATATTTCCTCAAAATACAATTTAATAAAAAGTAGTATGAAAATAGAAACCCAAGAAATATTTGCTTTTTATAACAACATAAAGGAAATACAAAATTTATTTGGTATCAATCAATATTCAGCACTTGAACATAACCTTGATGAACTTTCAAAGATTGACCTTAAAGAAGTTAAAAGAATTTCGCAAAAGTATAGTTGCGGCGTTCATTGGGCTTTAAATGTTTTCAATGGTGGAATCAATGAAAAGAAAATTGATGATATTCAAAAAATAATAGGCAAAACAAAGCTAGATTTCTTTGTATTAAAGGAGATTGCGGAATCGGGACTGACGGAAGACGAAATTCATCAATCAACTGAATATATCGATAATATAAATGAATTATGTTATACAAGAGACTCAATTAAGCAAATTATACAATTACATAAGATTGGCATTACGGTGGATGAAGTTAAGAAAATTTTAGATATAAAAAATTCAAATGGATATTTTACATTAAGAGACTTTTTAGACTGTCATAATTACTTGTTAAAAAGCAAATTAGAAAAGCCAATAAAAATCAATAAAGTGAAAATTTTAAAAAAATAGTATGAAAACAGAAAATATGAAACTATTAGACTTACAAACAGGTAAATATCTTCAACTTGATAAAGATTTTTGGTTCGGTGGTAATGTGATTATTCTTTTTGAAAATCTAAAAAGAAGTACAAATACATACTCACTTTTAGACGAAGTTAATGCGTGTGCAAGATTTATAAAACAACCCCCCACCGACCCTATTGTAAATGAAATTGCTGGGACAGTAGGTGCAGTTGTATATGGTGGAAGGTATGTTTTGTTTTTAGACCCAGCAATGGGAAGTGCGTATAACATCAAGAATGAATATAGACGCGAAGAGTTTATTGATTACAAATGTAAGAACGGCGATTTTTCAAGTGGTTATAATTTTTATAACAATGATATAATGACGTTTCTTGGCAACATTTTTGAAGAATATTCAAAACAACTACGAAACGAGCCAAATAAATTTGATGAACTTAATGAACTTTTAAAATAGATTTTATGATTGTAAATGAAAATGGGAAAAAACAAGGCTGGGAAGGTCAAGGTATACAAATATTTTATGAAAATGGTGTAGGCACTAAAATATCATCTCGCTGTGGTATTCAAGACTTTGATGTTGTTCGAGACGCAATGTATGTTTTGGGAATTACAGAGTATATATGTACATTGGAAGATGGCACAATTGGTATCTTTAAAGACTGTACATTTGACATTGAATTTTTGAAAAGAATAATGCCATATGCACACTTTACTTGGAAAGATAAAGAGCCAAGAAAATACACATTTATTGAAAATTTTGAATTTTAATTTAATACAAACTTTATGAAATTTTTAGCTTTATGCTTTCTTGCTTTTATACTTATTTTTCTACTCCATCGTTGGAATCGTATCGTAATTACAGATTATACCAAAGAACACACATCAAAACTGTATAAACGAGTTGCTGTGTTAATGGTAATAACTGTATGCTTGATGATTTATACAACCAAAGAACTTTTTAATTAAACCTGTATGCACTTTCCAAAAATTAAAATACTAATAGGATATTCGGTAAGATTTGACAATAAAAATAAGCAAGGCGATTTTTTGCAATTCTTTAGCCAAGATAGAAAAATTGAAACAGCTGAATCAGATGGCTTGCAGAATATAATAAAACTTGGTAGAAACCCAAGTGAATATAAAATGTCAACAAGACGTGAAATCAAAATATCAATAACTTTTTAAAATAAATATGAAAACACGCTCCGACTTCACTTTTAAACCAATAGACAATGTTTCCCTACTTCAAAGGCTTTGTATGGGTTTTAATGTTTCCTTTGGATTAAATCAAATTTCTCAATATATTGATGAAAATGGCGACCCCACTCAAAAGGCAATAGATTTATTTGCAAAAAATATCAAACACGCCCACAAAAGCCCACTTTTCCTAGAACATATTCCAACATTCACTTCGCTTATAAATATTGGCGAAAAAATAACATCAAGTATTGAACTTGCTGGTGTAGATTATTATCGTGAATATGTTAATGGTGTTTACGGTGCTTTCCATTACACAATTTCACTTTACGCTGCACTTGTTTTATATAATAACAAAGATATTGGGTTTGAACTTCGAAAACCAATTGTAGACGGTTTAGAGCAAGAATTTCCATTTATTTTGAAAATATGGAAAGAATATCAAATTAAGAAGCAAGAGGAGGGAAAGGCACTAACTGAAGCCGAATTACAACTGTATAACAAACATTCAATCATTCGCAGACATTTTCAAATTGAAATCCCATTTTTTATTGCAAACGAGTTCAAAAGACATATTCAAGGACTTGCATTTACGGAGGTAAGTTTTAGATATTGCAATAATGAAAAGGAATTTTATATGCTTCCTGAATATCTTAAGACGGGTTTATTGCCTGAAAAACTTCCAATTGCAAGACAAGGAAGAAGCGAAACGCTTGTTGACGAAGTGAAAGTTTCACACGAAATTCAGTATAAAGAGCTTTGTGGAGATGATGTAATTGTAAATGTTGTTAATGGTGATGACGCCGAGGATTTAAAATTTGGAATGAGTGAAATTTCAGACAAAATATACGAATACTATGAAGCGAATAAAAATATAATTGCACCCGAAGTTCTTCGCAATCTCCTTCCGCAATGCACTTATACATTGATGATAATATCAATGAGTGATACTTGTGCGGCAAGAATGTGTGGATTGAGACTTACTAAATATGCACTTCCTGAATTTCAAGTTTTTGCAAAACAAATAAGGGAGCATTATATAACAGTTTGCCCTGAATTTGACCAATTAATTGAAATATCTAAGAAAAAAAATTAATTTAAAATTATATGAAAAACTTTATTAATAACTTGCCATATATGTTTTCGCAATATGATAGATGGTTCTATTTACAAACATTGATATTTTTGGCAGTCGTGATATACTTATTTGTTCTTGTTTTGCGTAAAAAGAATATCAATATCATTGCATTTTCACTATTTCTTTTTTTTATTTTCAAATATACATTTTCAGTTATTCCAGCAAGAGCAAGAGACCGCATTCAAATTGTAATGTTTGAAAAAATAGATATAATTCCAGTTGCAAACCACGGCTATCATTTAGATTTGTTCGCAAGCTACCCGTGTTTTTTGCAAAATACAAAAATTCTCCATCATTCAATTCTTGACAACTCCATTGGCTTGAGTGAAGCTGATATGTTATATCTTGGTAAATATCGCGGAATAAAAGTAGTTCACACTGACGAAGTGCAATTAAAATTTTATAAAAAAGAAGCTATTTAAAAATTATATGAAAATAAAATCACGCCCTGTATATATTTTATTGACTCTATTGTTGTTTATGTATTCGCTTTATTCGGTTAGTAATGCAATTACAAAAATAAATGCAACGGACTTTGAAAAAACCCTGCTGATTATTTTATTTATTGGTGTAATTACGGGAGCGTTTAGAAGAAAATAAAGAAACTATTTAAAATTATATGAAAAAATTTTTAGGCTATATATTAACAATATTTCACGATAGATATTATTGCAATTGTGATGATTGTATAAGATATCGTGTTAACAATGATGAAAATTAATTTAAAAATATATGAAAATCACAGTAAATGGCATATTTGAATATGTTTATCTTTTCACAAGAAAGGATGAAAACTTTCCAAGTGTGATTATAATTTCAGAATGCACAGTAGAAAAAAATGGAGAAAAGGAAAAATCTTCAGACCTGCAAATATCGTGTAGTACTCAATTTCTAAAAGAAAACATTTTACAGATAATTGAACTTCAAGGCAGAGAAATTAAGCTTGAATGTGAATATATCTTTTTTGACAACCAATATCAATTAATTAAAGTTTTGTGAAAAAAATAGCATTTAATCCACCTTCAAGTAACACGCAATTAAATAAAATAAAAGAAACAATTGGTTTTAAGAGTTGGCTTGAGCAGAATACACAAATAGACGAATCATTTAGGTTTTGTGTATTAAAAGAACAAGCGTTGAAGTGCTATATTTGTGACCAAAATAACATCCCATACTTCATTGATAAAATTCCAGAAAACTTTATTTCAATATTTGATGTTCCTCAAACAGGAATTGATGTTATGTGGAATGACTTAATGAAAGATGATATAAAAAGAAAAATTGAATGTGGAACTTGGGAAGATTTTCGCAAGTATGTAAAAAAACATAAAAAGGCGTTTGTAAAAGTTTATGATAAGTGTGGAATGGGCTGGAAAAGTAAGGTAATAGATCTTTCAAACGCACTAGAGCAACTGAGTCAAATAAAAGAAGACGCATGGGAATCTTATGATGTTCGTTTATTGGAAGATCTTAATAAATTTATAGGAAGCGATGTAGGTAAATTGATTATGGCAATAGGATATAATCGTCAATACTCGGATAAATATTTATTTACAACTGTCCATAAGGTTGAACATGAACATAGGTTTGTTTTAAGCGGAGATAAAATCATTTCATATTCGCCACAAAGCCTTGACTACGAAGAGTTGCGAAAGCCAATTGACGAAAGTCTTGTAAATTCAATGGTTGATTTTGTTGAAGGTTTAGCGGGAAAGTATTGGGATAAAGTTCCATATAAAATTTGGAATATTGATGTCGCATTATTTGACGGCGTGATTGATATTGTTGAGTGTCATTTTCATTGTGGTTATCTAGGTTTTTATCTTGATAATGTTAAGAAATTTAAAGAACTTTTTGAAACGGTATGAAAACAACATTTGGAACTTTTGTTCGCGAGGCAAGGTTGCAAAAGAAAATTGGTTTGCGTGAATTTGCCATAATGATGGTGGATTTAAGCCCCGCTTATATTAGCCAAATGGAGTCAGGTGTTTGCAAACCACCAATGGAAAGTAAAATTATTAAAATTGCAGAAAAACTTAACATAAACGCTGATTATCTTTTGGATTTGGCAGGTAAGATTTCAACGGAGAACAAGGAGAAGTTATTGAAAGAAATTTTAGAAAAACACCAATGAAAAAGCAAGTTGAAGTAGTATTCTTTTCGGGCTGTGAACAACATCTTTTGAGTTATAACCAATTTGACAATTTTGAAATTAACCGTGAAAGTCTTGAAAGCAGAATATTGAGAGCATTTGAGACTCTTACACAACGAGAAGTTGAAGTTTTGATATTGCGTTTTGGTTTGTTTGGACACAAAGCACAAACTTCCAAAGAAATTGGTTTGAATGCTTGTAATGTAGATAGTGGTAAAATTGGTGTTACTAGAACACGAATCAGGCAAATTGAAGCAAAGGCACTAAGAAAATTGAGACACCCAGCAAGAAGACATTTTTTTGAGTAGTATGCAAAAAGCAAAATTAAAGCAAAGACCGTGTAAAGACTGCGGAGAAACATACACACCAACCGCACACGCACAACCACGGTGTTTTAAGTGTAAGCAAATCAAATTCAACGAACAGCAAGCAAAATACTGCAACAACCAAAACAAAACCCTTATAACTCGCACAAAGAAGCCACAAAAACCACTGAAACCAAAGATTGATGTGGAACAAGCTAGAATCAATAAAATAGTGCGTGAAAGGGACGCTGACAAGCCTTGTATTTCCTGCGGAAAGAAAATGGAAGAGTGGGAGCTTAACGCAGGACATTTTCATTCACGAAACCAATGCCCTAAACTTCGTTATGATTTAGACAATATCCACGGTCAATGTTCTAGTTGTAATAGTAAAATGACTGAAGACCCAAAAATTCCAGCAAATTATAGGAAAAACCTGCTGGAAAGAATTGGAGCTGAAAGAGTTGCAAGGATTGACCTCGAAAGAAAAAATGCTGGAAGGATTTTGCCAGTTGAATAAAGTGGCTAATTTATTTTTAATTGGCAATTTGTTCAAATTCAATATTTTTCCCAGCATTTTCAAAGGCAAGCTTGATTTTATCAAAATTAAATAATCCATAATTGATTTCATATAATGTCTGCTTAAACCCAGCGTTATATAATGCTTCGTTTTTTATTGGCTTAAATACAGCTAATTCAAACATAACATCTCTGCATATTATGAAATCTTTTTCATTTGAAAAATTTAAAAACATTGAAAGAAAAAATGCAATTTGTACCGACAAATATGTCTCATTAAATGCTTCAACTTTCCTGCTATTGCCAACGCTGAACAATATCAAGCCAGCAGCATATGTAAAATTTAATATGTGGGAAATTTGTCCAAATTCATAATATGTTTTTAATATTGCTAAATAACTCTCATATCCCTTATATTCATCATGAGTTACTTTTTGATAAATATCCTCAAATCCCATTCTTTTTGTTGCTTCAGAAATGCAATCAATATCTTTGAATTTTTCTATAAATGCTTTATTAATTTCTATCATATTTCAATTAACAATTAACTCTTCTTTTTTTTGCTTAAATTTGCATTCCGCAGTTTTTGTATTACGGAACTCTTGCACCTCAATTCGATATTTTGCCCGATTAATGAAGTCACAAGCTTTGAATCCGATTACAATTCCAACAAAAAGCAATAAGATGTATGTGATTTTTTTTTGCATATTATTGAAAAATACTTTTTAATTGGCACTGAATTTGAGTATTTTGCTTTGTAATTTCAAACAACTCTTTGATTTTAAAAATAACGCAACTTCTTATTGAAAATGAAGTTTCATAATTGTCCTCATCAAAAACTTCAAACTTAACAGTATGGAATGTAATGTTTGGTTTTTCTGGCTTTTCTCCAATATGCTTCATATTGACAAAAATTCTTTCATTAAAAATAGTATGTTGTACTCGATTTGATAATAGATAGTCTGCGCGGAATATGTACATTTCCTTGAGAATATTCGCAAAATCGTGAAAATCCATATCTGGCAGAATATCCTCTAAAAATCTTCTAAAGATTGAGTAATTACCTTGTGATGACTCTGAAAATATTGGGTTTGATAACATATCGTGAATTGTTATTTCGCCGTCAAATTTAATTTCACAAAATAATGGAATTGGATCATTTATCCATTTATCATTATATCGGTAAGATTTATTTGTGCTTTGTAAAAAAGCATTAAAAGATTGTTTTGGACTAAGCATAAAATAATAAAAAGTTGACTCATAAACCCCCAATTTTAGCCTCTTTGGATTGAGGTTTATGAGCAAAATTTATTACTTTTTACAGTTCTAAAATTAACATTTAAGTCATTTGCTCATAAAATATTATGAATCTATTCTTTTTCAAAAGTCAAGGATTATTTTCAATTTTTCAAATTCTTGAATTTCCACGCTCGCAAGTCATTGCATTGTAAGCTTTTTGTAGTAAGGCTCTTGTTGTTTGTTGTACTGCTGCGAATGTTGTCCCGCAAGCCATAGCATTAACCGTGGTGTCCGTTATATTTTGTGGATTATTTTGCATTGGTGAAGCATATATTGAAGCAGTCGCAGCCAAGGTACTTGCTAAAACATCAATGAAAAAGAAAACACTAGATTTTTTCACATTTTTAAATTTTGAAAAACCACTTTCCTCTATTTTTTTAATGATTTCGCTTTCAGATATTGCTTTGTTGTAATTATTTAAGAATAGCTTTTCCGTTGCCACAAATGTAGACATTACAATAAAATCTGATAACAATTTTGCCTGACTTGGTGTTAATTTTTCTTCATAATTTGTTAAATAATTTGCACCATATTTCGCCATAAATCCACATACACCACCTATATTTGCACTAACAATACCTTTGATATTCGCCGTAGTAAGATTGTTTGATTCTGCAATTTGTGGTTTTGACATCTTGTAAAGTGTACCTTTGCCAAGAAAGTGCATAACGCAAGTTCTTAATAGATTTGCTTGCACTGAATCATACTTTTCACATATATTCATTGCAAGTGAATCACCAATAACACGAGTAGTGCCAAAAAGTAATCCAGTTTCAATTGGAGATAAGGTTTTTGACACATTTTGTGTTGGTTCTGGAACAAGGTTTTCAATGTCAAGACCGCCTTGTTGATTTTCTCTTGGTTGATTTTCCAAGAGGTTATTTAAGAGATTATTTTGCATATAATTTAAATTAGTTATATACAAGTATAACACATTTTTGGACGCAAATCAACAATTATTTTCAAAAATTAATAAATTTCATTATTTTGTCTGCAATTAAAAACATACAAACCTTGTTCACGCCACATTTCAATTACACATTGGCGGTCTTCAAAAACTGCCTCAACATCATAGAAATCTTTTACATATTGATTGTAAATTTCAAGTTTTACAACTTCCGATTCTGCATACTTTTCTTTTTTAGACTGCTTTTCTTGACGCATAAAAAGTTCATATTCAACGCCAATGTATTTATAAAGCCATTGCACTGTTTTTTCACGGCAACATTCCCTTCTTGAAGTAATGAATATAATTTTATATCCTACTTGAAAATAGTGCCTTAAAACCTCAATAGTAGGCTTTATTGGCGTGTCTAAGCCTACTTTATCATATTCCCGATAACCACGCTCTTTTGATTTATTTGCAACCGTTTCATCAATATCAAATATTACTGCTTTTTGCTTTTGCATTTTTCAAAATTAAATTACTTTTGTGTCTTTTTTGTTCTTGCGGTTTTTGATTAGATTCAAGAATTTTCATTAATGGAATATTTTGATTTCGCTTGTTAGAAAACCATTTTCTCTTGAATTTTGGCGTGTCAATTAAGATTATCTTATCAAATAATAACTCCATACAGCTTTCAAAAAGCGTTGGAACTTCAAATATTACCGTTTTACCAATGTTTTTCCTGCAAATATTGTGTATTTCACTTAAAATCAATGGTCTAAAATACTTTGAAAGTTGTTTCAATATTCTTTGTTGCTCAACTTTACCGCTCGATAAAAGTCTTGAAATGATTTCTTTTTTATCAAATGGGCTTTGTGAATAGATTTTTGAAACGAAGTTGTCAACGGAAAAGTAAAAGCACTTCTTATTGATGGCAAGTTGTTTTGAAAAATAGCTTTTTCCGCTCGCCATTGCACCAGTTATTGCAACTTTACGGCAGTTTGTTTGTTTGATTAAATTATTATGGAACATATCTTTCAATTGACTTACCATATTTTTGCATTTCACGAATGAAACTTGAGCTTAGATTTTTATGTTGTGGTTTTCCGTTTAAATAAACCGTTTCAAGATTTGCAACTTCGGAATTGAAAAACTCAATATTACTTTCATATTCATAGTCAATTCCCGAACGAATGCCACGAAGTAGGAATTTGATATTGTTTTTTACACAAAAATCCGCAGTCGCACCGTGAATTATTACTATTTTTACCTTTTTTTGTTCAATTTTTAGTTTTTGAATTGCCCTTTCAACTATATTGAAACGCTCGGAAATGTTTTGAACGCCACTCTTCCCATTATTTTCTGCAATTCCAATGTATAGCTTGTCAAATAATTCAACTCCACGAAGTATTAAGTCAATATGCCCGTTATGAATTGGGTTGAATGAACCAACGAATAATGCTTTTTTCATTTTACGATAATACAAGTTAATAAAATATAAGTGAGTAAGTGAAGCGTTTGGTCTACTCCAACCAATTTCCAAAAGTTTTCACTATTTGTTGCCGTCCAGCCAAACTTTTTATTTATGTTCATTTTTGCCCAGTCAATATGATAATGAAGAACTCCATCAATAATACCAACGATAAACGATGTATGCAAATCCGTGAAAAACAAAGCAATAGCAAAAGTTGAAAGTCCGTGGAGCAGTGAATGAGCTACCCCACCAATATGCAAATAAGTACCTTTGTTTTTATACATAAAAGGCGGTTGGTATAACCAGTCAAAAACAAGGTGCTTTAAGACAAAAAGCTCCATAATAAACATTTCTGTTGTCACAAAGTTTTCAAGCTTTGGAAATTTACCACAAAGTGTAATAATAATTAGAATTGCCGTTATCATAAAATTAAAATTTCATTGGCATTAATACATAAAAGAAACTATCAGTTTCGGAATCTTTTATAATCATTGGAAAGTTGGAATCTTTCACAAAAATATTAACATCGGGCGAATTAATAACGCTCAAAATTTCTTTAAGATATAAAAAATTACACATAATTTGCATTTCATTTTCCCTAGTAAATGTTGAAGGAAGTTCATCAAAAGCCTTGTTAATATCTTTTGTTGAAGTAATTTTTATGCTATCCTGCGTCACACTTAACTTCACACCAATTTCGCTTGTTCCTGTTGAATAAATTGAGGAAACTCGGTTAATTGCATTAAAGAAATTTTTTGCATTCACGGAAAAATAATCAATATAATCTTTTGGAATAACACGGTTATAATCGGGAAATTCTGCGTCAATAAGTTTTGTTGTCAAACTTGAATTTGTAAAGTTGAAAGTAACTTTTGAATTTGAAACATCAATATTTGTAATTCCTTTTTCTGAACCAAGAATTTTTTTCAACTCTAAAACCATTTTGCGTGGAATCGTAACTTTTTGGTTTTGCGAAATCCCTTTGCTTTCAACAAATGCGTGTGCCAATGCGTGTCCGTAAGTTGAAACTGCAAAAATCTTTCCATTATCTTTGTCAAAATTCAAAAGCATTCCATTAATATTGTATCTTGTTTCGTTTGCATAAATACATTTTTCAGTTTTATCGATAAGAAAGAAAAGGTCTTCATTTTCTATTGCAATTGTTTGGTCTTTTACCGTAGTAAGTGTTTGAGGGTAATTTTCTGCGTCAAGAGTTGCTAAGTCAAACTTAGATTTCCCACTTCTAATCAAAAGATATGATAAATTGTCTTCATTTGCTTCCATTGAAAAATCAATGTTGTTGTCTTTTGGAAGTTTCTTAACAATCTCAAAAAGTGAGTAAGCGTCAACACAAATTGAACCATTTGTTGCATTTGAAACAGTATCGTCCCAAGCACTGATTACACAATCCATATTTGTTGCTTCAATTACAAGTTGACCATCGTTTATTTTCAATTTCACGCACGATAGGTACTCTGAATTTGCGGATTTGTTAACAACACCAATCACTTTTGAAAGTGCATTATTTAGTGTGCTTGCGTTAATTGAAAACGCTATTTGGCTTGTAGTCATAGGTATGTTAAAAGTTAATTTTTGGTTGTTTTTTTAGACAAAGTGTATAGAAGGCTGTTGAAACATAGGAATATCAAAGTCACAACCAAGACCCAGTGTAAATACCCTTTTGCAATATGGTTATCTAGTATGCAACTAAGAAAAATAATGTAAAATGCTAGACTCCACTGAACATTTTCATCTTTATAAATCCTATTAGCAATTTCAAAGCCAAATCCAACAAAGGCAAGGGCTGTAACAATTCCGCTTGTAGCAATATCTGTAATCATATATTTTATTTAAAGTTTTTTTATTTCTTTGAGTTCATTCTCAAGGCTTTTCAGCACTTCATCGGTGCATATTTTTTCCAAATATGTTGGTGCTTTTGTGCATTTTTTTTCAATATAAACATAAGCTTCAGCTTCCTCTTCAAAGCCTTTTTGCTCAAATTCACTTTTTACCAATATCCTTTTTGGAAGTTTGTATATTTCAAAAAGAACTTTACCCGAATCTTTTACTATGGTTGTTTGAAATTGGTGAATTGCGTTTTCAAGAAATTCAGATTCGCGGTCTTCAACTGAAATATTTTGATATTGCTCAAGGGCTTTAAAAATTGAATAGTTTTTTTTGTTCATAAAGTTTAAATTAAGTTTTTGTGATGCTCTAGTAGTATTTGAAGTTTGTATATAAACCATTTTGCAGTTTCTTCGTGGTCTCCAACAAAAGTTTGAACTTTGCTCACAACTTCGCAATTATTTTTGAATTTTCTATGCGTAGTATATTCAAATCCATATCGGCGACCGTGTAATTCTTCAATTGGTAATATTTTGAAAAAGTTCTTAATATCAGATTTTCTTAAAATTTCCACAAATTGTTTCCGTTGCATAAATTCTAGGAATTTCTTTTCTTTGGTTTTGTAGACAAATTCTGCTACATCCATATCTTCATATTGTGTTCTAAGTGCCATAAATCAATCAATTAAATTAGCTATTTGCTCCCAAGTTTCGGGGGTTTGCCCTTCTAAAAGGTTTGATGTAAAATCGCAAAATATTTTTGTGCCTTTCGCATTTTTATCAATAAAATAAATTTTTGTGCCATCTGCAACATAAAGCAAATGTTGTTGATTCAATAAATGCAAAATATCCTCAAGAGTTATTGGTCTTCCAAAAGATTGGCTAAAAGCATGATATTGCCTATCCCCAAGGTGAAAACCAGAGTTCTTTAGCAAGCAGAGAGATTGCATGGATACAATAAGATTGAGTCCACAGTGAAGAACTTTACAATCCGTATTATAGGTTTCAAGAAATAAAGCCTCTTCCAAACTCTTTGCCTCAGGGTGTCTCATTTCCCAATTTATTCTTTCCCAAATATTTTTGAAGTGTGGGTTTTGTAGTGCTTCTTGCATATATTCTTATTAAATTAAAATTGAGTTCGTTTATTAGTGCTAAGTCTTATTAAATTATCTTTGAGTTTTTCAAATACTCCTCAAATATTTCCTTAGCGTCAATAACTTGCAAGCGTTCGTTATCTTGAACTGGTAAAATACCTGTGGAGTTTGTTGTTATGATTTTGTTGATACTCCATTGGTTTATAAAGCCCAAATCCGCTGTGTATTGTACATTACTTGCGTCAATATACCGTGAAAAACAATGCAACGCAAACAAATTCACTTCCTCAACTCCGTATTTTTCTTTTAATTCTTTTGCTACTTCATTTGCTTTTTGAAGTTCGGATTGTGTGCCGTGAGGGAGGAAGATAGTGAGTTTTTTCCAATCTCTTATATCCATTTCAGAGTTTAATTCTCTTTTTGGAAAGTCTTTTTGATATAAAAACCACGCCTCGCAGTCATCGGCGTATTTATCCGCACCCTCCTCACTCAAAAACAAAACCGCATTATCTTCTGGTATGTATTTTGAAAGGTTGGGGACGGCATTCTTTATAATACACTCCAATTCAAGACTAGATACCGCATCGTTGCCAAGGGTGTAAATTTTATTGACACGCATTTTCAATATATCATCTATATCATACAATATATTTTCATCATTCGCAATGTGTGGTATCATTAAATTATTAATTCTTAAATCTTTATTGACGAGGTGGGTATTTAGGTAAAACAATGGTGTTAATTCGCCATTAACAGGCTGAATATACAAATTCTTTGCATTCGTAAAATCAAAATCTTCGGTGCATTCTTTGTCTTTGTAAAACCCAACTTCAAGAAGTTCATTTCTTTTGTGGTGTATTGTTTGCATAAATCATTTATTACTTTCACTATTCTTAAATCCATGTTTTTCAAATGTCAAGTAAAAACTTTATTTTCTTTTTTTTCTTTTTTTTCTTGACTTTCATAATTTCACTTTATATATACTCAATATAAAATTTTTAATCACAAAAAATATGAATAAAGTAAAACAATACTATATTGACGAAAATACTGGAAACAGTGTAATAAAATGGGGATTACAAAATCGCCCAGAGGGAATGAAAGGAGCTGGAGATGCAATAATGGCACAATTACGCTTTGTTTTAAAAGAACTGTTGGAAATCGCAACAAAACAAGAAAAAGACTGCCCCCCTATAATTCAAAGAGACTTTGAAAATGATAACCAAAATTAATTATTAATATGTTTATGATATATTTACCGTTTGTAATGACTTTTACTGCGTTACCTTACCTGCAAATTATATTAAAAAATAAAATCAACAAAGATTCTAAAGAATTTTTAGACAAAGATGATTTTTTAGTATGGTTGGGCAATGTTTTAATCTTGCTTCAATTCATTCTTTTAGCACTATTCATTGTGAAATTTGTTTTTTAGAGTATGGAAAATAATTTGAAAGACTTTTTGTTTGGGATTGGTTGTGGCTTTTGTATATTTGGTGTTTTTTATATCATACTAACTATTTACCCATAATATGGAACATATATTCCTTGCGTTAGCATTGATGGTTTCTACTTATTGCACGCAATACTATTTGAAAAAAGCAATTAAACATATAGATTGTGGTGTTAATGTGTACAGAAAATATTTTGCGTTGTGTGATTTGTATACGTTGATATCGGTAATAACTTTCACTGGAATTATTTGGAAATTATTTTTTTAGCAAAGTATGCAACACAACCTATTCAACTTTGACACTTCAAAGAAAAAAATAATAATCGGAGTTCATAAAGGGCTTCGTGGGGAAATGGTGCGTTTAGTTCGTGAATACTATGCAAAACACGGAAAGTTACCAATACTTCCAAAAAGAAGACACAAAGGAAGTGATAACGACCGTGAAACACTACTTGAAACAAACGCTGAAATATTGAAACAGTGGAAAAAAAACTCACAAAGGGCAACCTTTTCGTGGGTTGTTAAGAATATTTAATTTAATCTGAAACAATATGAAAAAACAAGACATTATTAAAAAGCTAAATACACCATTTCAATGTAAGGAAAGCTGTGGAAAATGCTGTGGTATAGTTCCATTTTCAAAATCCGAAAAAGATGCACTTCCACTTGAATTACAAGAAAAATATGCTTGGAAATTATTTGGAAGCAGTTTTATTCCATTACCAAAAGATGGATTGAGTGGAGAAACGATTTCCAAAGCCGTTGAGGAATTTGACTGTGTTTTTCTTACTGAAGATAAAAAGTGTAGTATTTATGATAAAAGACCATTGATTTGCAAAGCCTTTGGTAAAGTTAAGTGTGAAGGACTAACATGCCCTGAAGGTTGTAGAATATCAAACCCAATTAAAGAAAAAGATTTTTTAAAACTAAATGAAAAATAATCCATTCACTGAAAAAGAAATAGAGATATTTACTTTTTTTCATCAAAACCAAGGCAGGATTTTCAATTAGATTTTTTATGCGAAAGATTTAATTGCAGTAAAAAGCTAATCCTTGATTGTGTTGAAATGTGGCATATTATGGCAAAAAAAGTTAATGAAGAATTTGCAGAATCTCAAAAAAGTAAAAAACCAATGCAACTTAATTTAATTTGAAATAATATGACAAAAAACAATTTTCCATTAACAACGAGATTAAACATTTTTGTTCGCAATTCATTGAGTGTGTGTATTGTAACACCAATATTCATATTCTTTCTTGTACTTGGTATATTTTTAAAATTAATTCTTGGCAATCTTAAATCGGAAGTTGTTATTGAGACAATTAAACCATTTGTGAAGTTGTTGCTTTTATGGTTTTGCACTGTAAAATTCCTTTTTAAACCAAATCGAAGAAATATTGCATTGTGTATTTGTCTGTCAAAACCTTTGAAACTGGGAAAATAATTTAATTTGAAATATATGAAAAACAAATTTATCGTAATTGAAGGTTGCGACTTCACGGGGAAAAGTTCAGTTATTGAGAAACTTGGTAAATCCCTTGATTTACATAATATTAAAGTAAAAACAACACAAGCACTTGGCGGAACAAAGCTTGGCAAGAAAATTCGTGAGCAATTAATGAATGGAAGGTTTTCAATGTCAATTTCGGATAAAATTGATAAAGGATTTTTAGCATTAAAAGATATGAATTATGAAGTTGTTTTAAACGAACAAAAAGATGGTTCTTTCGTTGTCTGTGACCGTTATTATCATTCTAGTATAGTTTATCAAGGAATCTGCCAAAATGCCCCTGAAATGGTTGAGGAACGACTTTCGCAGGCAAATTTGATTGAACCCGATTTGACATTTATTCTTGACTGCAAAACTTCCGTGATTTTACAAAGAATGAAAACAAGAGCGGAGACAAACGCATACGATCCTAAAGACGGAAATGAAGTTGAAAAAATAAGAAATGCCTATTTGACACTTGCACAACGGAAAAACACTGTTTTGATTGACACAACGAATTTGACCGTTGAACAAACGGTTGAAAAAATTATGGGATTCACTTCCTAAAAATTGCAAGTTATGGTTGTTTCATCGCGTCCAGTGTAACGGCAAATACCACCGTTATCCATTTCGCACTCGTGAACATAGCTATATCCAATAATTCCTTTCGTTTTACACTTGCCTTCGGTGGCTTCACTTGAGTGAAAAATTGCAAAGAATGTGGTAATCAATGTGGTAAATATTATTTTTTTCATAACATTACAAATCGAAATATATCATTTCAATGTCTTTGTGTAAATCCATAAATTCTTTCAAAAAATGAATTTGACTTTTTATAAGAATATCTGCGTCTCCGATAAAATCTTGAAAATATTTAATATCACATCTATCTATTTTGTTTTGAAAATTGTATTTTGGAAAGTGTGCAAGCAATTTGTCAATCGGACTTGTCAATTCACTTTGAAGAGCGAATGTGTGCTTTTTTATCATAAATTTTAAATTAAAATTATCATATCAATTTTGTTGGAATCCATATACTTTTCAAGTGCAATAACATCACTCATCTCACAGCTTTCAGACTTTCCAAATATAGACTTCCAGTATTGAATATCTTTTGCAGTAATGCAATATTTATGCCCTTCATCTGAAATCCAGTCAAGTAAAAAATCAATTTGAAATGGCACATCTTTAAGTAGTACGCTTGTATATTTTTTAATCATAGTATTTCTAAATTAAATATTTATTTTTGTGTGCACTATGAAATTACCTCGATCAAGCTGTTTTATAATAGTGTGACGAAGAATTTTATTTCCTGTAAAGGAATAAGACGCAGTTCCTTGGCTTTTATGAATATCAAATGAATCGGAGCTTCTTATATTATGAATATCAACATTATTTTTAGTAATATGAAACAAACTGTCCCAATTATTAATAATTTTGTGCGATGGGATTAAATATAAGTCTAACTTCGTCAAATATATTGTTGCACTATTGCTTATCATTTTTTCAATATCAGCATCAGTTAAGCTCAGCGTTAATTTTACATCTTCTTTGAACTTACGCATAGATATTTCAAGTTGTATGCTTTTGTTATATTCGGCGTTTTGCACATCAATATACTGTTTCATTTTTTCTTGACCATAGCTAGCTTCTGCATTTAATGATACCATTGCTATAACAGCAAGTATTCCAAGATTTCTTAAGTGTTTCATATATTTTTAATTAAATTGTTCACTAACCCTTAAAACAAGATATAGAGCTGTGTATTTCATCTCTATAACAAATATCTCCATTACTCATTTCACAATAATCTATGTAATATCTTCTAAGATCGCCACTAATTTTATAACATTTGCTATCAGTTGGAAAATCTCTAGTATTGTGAGCATAACTTAAGTTACAAATCATCATTGCGATTGTTATTATTTTTATCATAAAATTTCAATTAAATTTCAGGTGTTATTATATAGTTTTTCGGAATATATACATTGGGAATATTCACATTGCACTTCAAATATATCGTTTTATTAAATTTATTTGATATTTCTTGAAGACGAACTAAGATATAATCGTTTATGAATGATTGCTCAGCTCCATTGTAATTCTTCAAAGCATTACCAATACTAAGTTTAAGTTCAAACATTTTCAAGGAAACGCTACAATCAAAGTCTTGCGACAATAAGTAGGTGGTTGTATTTGATATTGTTTTAATGTCAAATATTTCATTAACATAATTTATTAATCCTGCTCTATCTTGTTGATAAAGATTTTCAAAGAAAATGAAGTATCTGCTTGATTGCCATACTTCAAATTGCGGGATTGGTTTTATCATAAATCATTGATTAAATTAAATTTTGTTTATTTTTTTCTTGCTTAATCTTGCATTTGTTGAAAAGCTCAATAACTTCATCTCCCTGTGCATTTACCACCTCTCCATCTTTCAGGGAAATGTATGTATGTTTGCCACCATAAATTCCGAAATCGTGAACTTCCAACTTAACAACATTATTAAAATCGCAAATATATTGACCGTCCACTTGCTTATAACAACCACGATTAATTGCACTCTCAATGCGGCGTCTTTCAAGCGGTTTTTCTTTTTTTAATGTTTCATTTAATTCTTGAAAAAATTCTATTTCATTAAAGTTTTCAGTATTTTTGTATTTATCTAAAAGTCTTTTATGATTACTTAAATCGCCTAGTATATTTACCCTCGGGTGTTGCATTCGATATTCCACTTCCGCATTAAATTCCTCAAAAGATGCTGACTTGGTTTCGCAATATTTCCCAATATACCATTTAATCTCTCCAACGCTTATTTGATTGGCAGATTCGTGGCTTATAATGAATTGTGTAAAATCATCAATTTCTTTGTCACGCTGTGCATTGTTTGCCCAACCTATTACATCGTTTTGATGGTCTTTATATAATTTAATTCCAATAACTGGCACTGCAATTAAAAATGCTAAACCACAAATATCTCCAAATGTTATCATAAATTGTTTATTAAATTAAATTTTGTTTCTTGTTTCCATATATGTCTTAACTTCCGTTTTCTTTAAAACTTTAATCGGAAGAAAGATTGATATAACAATTGCACATAAAAACAAAGTTTTCATAGAAGTTTTGTTTAGGCGGTAAAATGATTTTGCGTGTTTCATAAAATTTTTATTAAGTTGTTTATTATTTACAGTTTTTATTATAATATTCTTGTTGCATTTCGTTTATTTCACTCTTTTGAGTATCAAATATTGCTTGACATTGACGGCTTTTTTGTGTTTCTGGTGAAACAAATTGAAGAATGCCGTATATTGTCATTGCCAATGCAGTAATGCAAAGCATTATAAATAATACACCCATAATGTCATCAGCACAGTATTTTCTTTGTGTCATAAAATTTTTAATTAAATTTTGTTGCCCCACTTAAGGGGCTTATATTGTTTATTAGCGTTCAGACCAAGCGTTATCCGCCTCCTCCATTTTTCTATCATATTCTTTTTCCCTTTCCGACCTTTCATCGGCAAGCTCTTCTTGACCAGCTGAAGTGTAGTTTTGGCAAAGAAATTCATCTAAACCGTCTAAGTTATTGTTTTGCATAAAGTTTTTATTAGTTGAAATATTGTAAACAGTGTATTTTCCAAATGTCAAGTCTTTTTTTAAAAAAAATTAAAATAATTTAAAAAATATTCATATAAAGTCCGGAGAATGTATTGTATTTATGAATTTTTATTAAAAATAATTAAAAAATCTTAAAATAATGCTTGACATTTGGAAACTTTACATTTAAGAATAGTGAAATTAATTAAAATGAAATATGCCAAAATATATAAAGATATCAGATTTTATAAAAAGACTTTTAGATATTAATGATAAAGACTCTTATATTCAAGATTGTTATATTCATAATGTGCATTCAAATCATTTTGAAGATATTGTGAGAGACGAAAAACAACGAATAGCAAACAAAAATCAAGAGTTTTACAAGCTTATGCGAGAAAGAGATTTTTCATATTGGTATTTTGACTATCATAATATTCTTGCTGAACAAACCAAAAGCAAAGAATTACTTATAAATGATATTGAAGTAATAAAGTATAATGATAATTTAACTCCAAAGGGAAAGGATTATGAAAGTAATTTAAGGTATAATGCAATTAAAAAAATAGATAGATTATTAGAGCTTGTAGAAATAATTCATAAAGAGCAAATTGAATTTGAAAAAACATTTACGGAGCAACAAGTGGGAAAAATATATAGTATTACTACATCATCTTTATGAACAAAAAACCAAAACTTACGCAAGAACAAAAATTCTTAATACATTGCTATTCAAAGAAGGGCTTTACCGATGGAACGCTTGCACTTTATATATCACAAATCAAAAACAACAAAATCACAATGTCCAACATTTCATATTTTGAAAAAAGATATTTTGAGCTATTTGATGGAAACAAAGACCAGTTAGAATTCTTGGTGGCGTGCCAAGAAGAGAAGAAGAAGCTAGAACAAGAACTTAACGAAATTTAATTAAACTATATAATGAACATAACATTAAACGCTACAGTTCAAGATGGTAAAATAACTCTTGATATTAACGACCTTTTAAAGCTAATTCAGCAAGATAAACTCACGGAAGTTGAATACGAAATTGAACCAAAACCAATGGCTTTTGACACGAAAAAAGAACTTGACGATTATTTCAAAAACAACCCAAATGCAACTTGCAAAGGAGTTCCAACGGAAGAATTGGTGGCGTTCATCAATAAAAACAAAGGTAAATTCCTCTTCTTAAAAGAAGCTGATTTGTATCGTACTGATTTGGGTGGTGCTAATTTGTATGGTGCTGATTTGATTTGTGCTAATTTGGGTGGTGCTAATTTGGGTGGTGCTAATTTGTGGCATGCTTATTACAATGATAATACAAAATTCCCCGAAGGATTTACAATTCCTGAAATAATGATAAAAATTTAACAACTAATATAATATATATGAAAAAAATAGATTTTACACAATACGAAACCAAAGACGCTTTTTTAAAGGCTTTCCCAATAGAAAATGGCTCATTGAATTTGCAAAACAAAGGCATAACCGATAGAGATTTAACCCACATTTTAAAACTACTTGGAACAGAGCCAAATTTGAAATGGCTGTCTTTGTATAACAAC
>Ga0208800_1000017_pt1 | contig 40286 bp, 17 predicted proteins | sample ColrivemetaGS541_FD_187619 | JGI IMG/M metagenome (GOLD analysis project Ga0208800, IMG submission 187619) | Estuarine microbial communities from the Columbia River estuary - Freshwater metaG S.541 (SPAdes) (version 2) | ecosystem: Environmental > Aquatic > Marine > Intertidal zone > Estuary ...
TAACTTGGGTATTTACTCATAAAATGGCTGATTGGTGGAATCTATGGAAGGGTGTATATACATATGATAAAACAACACATTGTCATCATGTAGATTTTAATAAGAGAAATAATAACCCTAATAATTTAGTTAGAATGGATAAAGATGAACATTTAAAATTACATAGAGATCATGCTTCTTTGTTTTTACATAGTGAAGAATCAAAAAGAAAATCTGCAGAAGCTAAGAGAACTGAAAATTTCAGATTGAAAGCTAGAAATCAAATGCTCGAACCAGAAAACCAAAAAAGATTAGTTGAACATAATGCTAAAATTTGGTCTGATCCTGAATATAAAGAATTTATGAAAACAGCATGGAAAAACTTTTATCTTTCCAATGAAACTTACCGTCAAGAGGTTCTCAAAACATTAAATGAGGAGCAGAAAAAATATTGGTCTTCAGAAGAAAATCGTTTAACTCAATCAATTAGAGTTAAAGAATATTTTCAAAATAATCCTGAAGCGAAAGAAAACAATAGGAAAAAAGCAATTGAGCAATGGTCAGATGAATCTTTGCGTAAGTGGCGATCTGAGAAAACAAAAGAACAGATGACAGATGAATTCAAGATGAAAAGAAAAGCTACTCTTGATAATACTAATATGAAAAAAATGATTGCAAAAGTTGGTGCTTATTTACATGAAACACAAAAAGATACTATTCCAACACAAGAAAATGCTTTATATCAATGTTTTCAAAGATTAGTGAAAAAATTCTTTAACAATGACAAAGATAAAGCAACAGAAGCATGTAAATTGCAAAATCATAAAATTGTTTCTATTGAAAAGCTCAAATATACTGAAGATGTTTATGATATAGAAGTTCCAGATTCTCATAATTTTGCTTTAACTTCGGGTGTTTTCGTTCATAATAGTAGCAAATTTGGAAGAGACCCAGAATTTCAAGCTGTCATGCCTATTCGTGGAAAGATTATCAATCCAGAAAAGAATGATTATGCTCGTCTAATGCAAAATGAGGAAGTTTCATCTATCATTTCTGCTCTTGGCACTGGTATTCGAGATGATTTCAAGATTGAAGATTTAAGGTACGGCAAGATTGTTATTATGACCGATGCTGATGACGATGGAGCTCACATTGCAGCGCTCCTGATGACATTCTTCTATCGTTTCATGCGACCTCTTGTTCTTGCTGGTAAACTATATATTGCTAAGCCACCTCTTTATCGTGTAAATGTCAAGAATCAAAAGTTCTATATCCATTCCAATGAAGAACTTGAATCCTATCGTAATAAATATGGTGATAAAATTGAAGTAACTAGATTTAAAGGTCTAGGCGAAATGGATGGCGATGAATTAGGTGTTACTACAATGGAAATTGGCACTAGGCACATCATCAAAGTAGCAGTAGAAAATGCAGAAGAAGCATCAGATTTAATTTCAACTTTGATGGGTAGTGAAGTTGCCCCAAGAAAAGAACACATTATTAAGAAGTCGGCTATTCGTGCAGGTGAGGAAAATGTATGAGAAAAAATAAATCAGCAGAAGTAGAGGCTAGCACTCTTACAGATCATGTTTTTGAAAAAGAATTTACAAATCTTCTTGATGAAAGATTTACCAATTACGCTTTTGCAGTTATGGAAGATCGTGCTTTACCAGATGCAAGGGATGGTCTAAAGCCATCCCAACGCAGAACTCTTGTAGCCATGAATGATCTTAGCCTTCGTTCATCAGGTAAGACAAAGAAGTGTGCTAAGATCTGTGGTGACGTTTCTGGAAATTACCACCCACACGGAGAAGCAGTTGTATACCCTACTCTTGTTCGTATGGCTCAAGATTGGTCTTTGCGATACCCTTTGATTTCTCCACAGGGAAACTTTGGTTCTCCTGCACCTGAAGACAAACCAGCTGCCATGCGATACTGCCTAACTGGTGATGCTCTTGTGTACACAAATAAGGGATTGACAAGGATTGATAAGATTTCTGAACAAGAAGAGATTGATATCACTGTTCTTTCTGCTGGTAATAAACTTAATAAGTCTTCAAAGTGGTTTGACTGTGGACAACATCCTACTATCAAAATTATTACAACAGATAATTTCTCTGTCACAGGAACTCATAACCACCCCGTTCTTACATATAATTATGAGAATGGTAAAGTTGGATATGATTGGAAATTGCTAAGTGAAATTAAGGAAAATGATTACATTGTTCTTTCACGTAAGAGTATTTATCCAACAGAATATTTTGACTTAACACCTTATAAGCCAGATTTTGGACCTAAGAATAAGGTTGTAAATATTCCTAATGTCATTGATGAAAATCTTGCAACAATTATGGGAAGCATTGTATCTGAGGGATGGATTGATTCTAAGAGATTTGGTTTTACAAATCTTCATGGTGATCTTCTTGATGCATTTACTTTTGCGTTAGATAATACTTTTGGGCAGGATACATATCATAAATTTGAAAGAGAGCCTGTTGGTTGGTCTAAAAATTCATACGTATCAATTGAAATGCATAACGCCAAGGTCTGTGAAATGTTTTCTAATTTAGGTTTTGAATTCGGAGCTAAATCTAAGGACAAATCTATTCCATGGGCTATCCTTCAGTCACCCAAGAGTGTAGTTTCTGCGTTCCTGTCTGCTTTGTATGAGGGAGATGGCAGCGCAGAAATTAATACCAATGTAGTTTCTTATAATACAAAAAGTAAGATTCTTTGTGACCAACTTCAGATTGTTCTTCTTGGTTTTGGAATTACATCAAAACTTTCCTATTCTGAGTCAAGAGATATTTACAAAGTTCTCATTACTGGAAAGAATGACATTAATAATTTCCGAAGTGAGATTAATTTTGTATCTGCACGAAAACAATCTCTTTTAAATATTATTATCGATAGTCTAAGTGAAAAGAACAATTCAGCTGTTCATGGAGATTATATTCCTCATGTAGCTAATTATTTGAGAGATAACACTAGAAATTCATGGGTTGTCAACCATAACTTTGATAGATATAATAATTTTAAGCAAAGTGTTCCTCAACTTAAGCAAAATCTTTCAGAAGAGTTATTTAAGGTTGTGGAAGATCTTGATACGGACAATTACTTCTATCAAAAGGTTGTTAAGATTGAAGATGCTGGCAATCAGAATGTTTATTCTGTAAAGGTTGATTCAGATTGTCACTCATTTGTTGCTAATGGAATTATTAACCACAACACAGAAGCTAAATTTTCTGGCTTTGGCGATCAAATGGTGTCTGAACTTTCTAATCAAGTTGTAGATTATATTTCCAACTATAATGAAGAGTTGATGGAGCCTGTTGTTCTTCCTTCCTTGATTCCTAATCTTATTATCAATGGATGCTCTGGAATTGCTGTCGGTTGGGCGACAAACATTGCTCCGCATAATCTACGTGAAACTGCTAATGTAATTGCTGCTTATATTAAAAATCCAGATTTGACCGTAAGTGAAATGATGGAATTTATGCCAGGACCAGATTTTCCAATGAAGTGTAAGATTCTTGGAAGTGAGGGCATTAAGAATTACTTTACTTCTGGCCGTGGTTCATTTTTGCTTGAGGGATATCATTCAATTGAGCAAGAGAAGAATGGTCAATGTTATATTAAGGTTGTTAATCTTCCTTATGGGGGTTCAGCTGAAGGTTTTTGTCGTGAGATTAAAGACCTTGTTGAATCTAGAAAAATTGAGGGCATTACAAACCTTAAGAACTTGACTAATAAAAATGGCATGGATATTCGAGTTTGGATTCACAAGCAAGCAAATGTCAATGTTGTTTTAAATTTAATCTTGAAACACACATGCCTTAGAACAAATTTTTCTGTTAATACCACTGTCCTATTAAATGGCAAAAAAGTGGTTGAAAATGTGCCTATGATTAAACTTGTAGAAACATTCGTCAATCACAGAAAAGATGTCATAACACGTAAGTTTAATGCTGAATTAGACAAGAATAATAAGCGTATCCATATTCTTGAAGGTTTGATTGGCATTACAAATAAGATTGATGCAGTTATTAAGTTAATTCGCAATGCAGACAATAAAGAGATTGCTTCTAGTGAATTAATTTCTCAAGGATTTGTAGTTTCCCAAGAGCAAGCAGAAGCGGTATTGAGGATTACTTTAGGAAATCTTACAAAGCTTGATACCTCTTCTATGAATGATGAGTTTGATAAGTTAAATAAGAGAAATGTTTATCTTGTTGAAATTTTGAATTCTGAACGCAAGCTTCTTAATTTGATTTCTAAAGAACAATTAGATCTTGCTGAAAAGATTGGTGATGATCGTCGTTGTGAGATTATTTCCACTGTATCTAGCATGTCAAATGAAGAGCTTATTGAGGAAGAGTCTATTGTAGTTTCTCTTACTAAGGATGGTTATATCAAGCGAGTTCCATTAAATACCTATCGTGCACAGAATCGTGGTGGTAAGGGTGTTATTGGGGTTAAATCTCGTGAGGAAGATGAAGCATCAAGTTTGTTCTTTGGATCAACTCATGATTACTTTATGTTCTTTACGAAGCAGGGCAATTTGTATAAGAAGAAGGGATATGATTTGCCATTGGGGTCTCGTACTTCTAAGGGAATTCATATTAATAATCTCTTGGAATTATCAGAGGGAGACGATTTAGCTTGCACCATGAATTTGAAGAGTCTTGATGTTGATGGATATTTCTTGATGTCTACGAAGAATGGTCTTGTGAAGAAGTCTGAAATTCGAGAGTATAACATCAATCTCCGTAAAAAGGGAACTAAGGCTATTGGAATTGTTGAAAGAGATGAATTAGCATTTATTTCTATGACTGATGGAAATTGTGATGTCATGTTTATCACTTCTAATGGTTTGGCAGCTAGATATTCTGAAGATGTTATTAAAATTTCTGGAAAGAATTCTCAAGGATGCAAGGCCATGGTTCTTAAAGATGGCGATTGCTTGTCTTCTATGATTTCTTTTGATAAGAATCATGATCCATCTGTTCTTGTTATTTCCTCTACTGGTTATGGCAAGAGAACTGATGCATCTGAATATAGAAGTGGTTCTGGAAGAAATATCAGAGGCTTGAAGACCATTGATACAAATTCCGCTAAAGTTGGTAAGATTGTTGGTGCTTTGGCGGTGTCTGAAGATGATGAATTCTTGATCTTAACAGGCAAGGGATTGATTCAAAGAGTCCGAGTAAGCGATTTGAGATTGAAAGGCAGAGCTGGTTCTGGTATAAAAATCATATCCCTCAATGATGGAGACAACATCCAATCTGTTATTAAGGTGGATAAATCAGAGGAAATCGAAGAAGTCATTGAGGAAAATAGAGAGGTGAATGTATGAACGAAGAGATGAATCTTGAAGAAAATATTTTCCATTTAGAAGCGGATACACCAGTACTCACGCAAACTGAGTATAAAGTAAAGTACACTGGTGATTATAAAGCTTTTGATTTGGTTGAAGTTTATCTAGAAAGAGATGTTACTCAATTCCCGATAGCTGCGTTTCCTGCTTTTTTTGTAGCTACCGGAAAACATACCATGGAAGAACTGGATGGCAACAACACAAGCGCTTGAATATAACTTTGATTTAAGCTGTATTACAACTCCATTAAACTCAGTACCGAAGCCTGTAATTTCATTACAGGCTTTTGGTACAGCTGGGTCTACAGTTTATTCATATAGAGTAAGTGCTTATAATTCATCAGGAGAAACTTTAGCAAGTGATCCAGTAGTAATAAATGGAAACTCAACATTAAGTTCAAATAATTTTATAAGAATTTCATGGCAATCAAGTAGTTATGCCACAGGTTATAAAATATATGGAAGAACTGTAAATTCTGAACTATTTATAGCTACAGTTAACAATAATTTTTATGATGATATTGGTTCTCTAAATCCAAATGGAGCTTTACCACTTAAAGACACTTCTGGGTATGATCCATCAAAATTAAATATTGGTAGATTTCAAAAATTATTTACAAGCAACACTACTCCAGAAAACAATTATATTTCTAATCAACCTCATGAGCTTTTTCATGTATTTGATGAACTTAGAGTCATTTACAATTCTATCAGTGCGTCTCAGCATTATATGTATTTAGCTACTGATGTAATTAGTTACACTGACAGATATGATCTTCTGATTTTTCAAAGAAACGAAGTATCTGGTTCTCAAATTAGAAAATATCATTTAGTAATATTTGATAGATTTAATTGGACTTTTACACATAGAGGATTTATAAATATAACATTTGCTAGAACTGGACAAGCAGCGTATGATTATGATCTCATAGCATTAATTGACAAAACTACAGATGGAGTTGTGAATTTATCTACTTCATCAGTAGAAGTTGTAGGTGTTAATACATTTTTTAAAGATAAAAAAATATCAGCAGGAAGTAGAATTGGTTTCGGGTCTACAGATCCTGAAAAAATCACTACTTGGTATTATGTAAATGCTTTAAATAACAATAATAATTTAGTTATTGATAGATTTCCTACAATGTCTGGGACAAATATACCTTATATTATTGAAGAAATTAGACTCATAATACAACCTGCTCCTTCGTACGGCATATATTATGTAAAGGGTATTAACATTGATGACTTTACAATTAATGGGACAGTAACTATTCCTTTTGCTACTTCTAGTGATAGACAAAAAGCTTTATATAATATTCGAGATGCCTTTGTCCCAACAGCTACAAACTCATATTTTGGATGGTGTGTTACTCCTAAAAAAGATAATAATACTCAATATTTGTATGTAAAACAAGTTGAAAATAACAACGTAAATAATAGAACTAGAATATTAAGATATAACATTCGTAAAGATCTTATTTTAAATGAAGGTATAGATTTAAATTGTTATGATTTTACAACTGGACAATTTAATATGCCAGCTTGGGGAAATTCGTATGGTTTATTTTATTTTGAAATGAAAACTGGTCCATATGCTAATAAACCTTCTATGTTTTTACGTGGAACAAGTTTTGAAATAAGAATAGAAGAAAGTCATATTACAAGAAATACATTAAACATACCTGGAGAAACTTATTTTACATCTGCTACCAATTACGGGGCTAGAGTAGCAGATACTAGAAGTGCATTTGAATTTGTTTATGACAATTACACTGACTATTTTTATATAGCATACCATGGATATGGATTTTCTGCTTTTAAATTTCAATTCGGAAACGAGCCTGAAGGATTTTTCCCAATAGGAACACAATATTTGTACCCTTACATTTCTAAATTGAATCCCAGAAATATAGCTATCTCCCCTACTAGTGCATCATTTAAAACATATAATGCGGTTAACGGAATTATTTATACTTTTAATAATAGTGGTACGCAATCCCAACAAGCATTAGATTCACATATTTTCGCAATGCCAATAGGTGGTGAAAATGACTCTATGATGGAATACGAGAATAGAGTTATTTGCCCTGAAATTGATACTTATTCGGTATCAAAATTTATAAAACTATTGGTAAACTATGCTGGTGAAGTGGGATCTGAAGAATTCCCAGTACAGCCTGATCCTTATAGAGTTTTTTATCGAACAAATGGTATTAAAGATAATTCAGGAACTTGGACAAGATTATATTTCCCATATGATTTAACAAATATTAGAGTTCAAAATTCTATACAATTTATGTTTAATTTTAAAATGTTTGCATTGTCAATGCATCCTGCCAGAATACATTCATATGCACTTTTGGCAGAAAAAGAAGAATTGTTACCAAAGCATTTTAAATTGAATAGTAATATAACTAATCTTAACCAAAATATTTATGGTTTTGAGCAGACAAAAACATACTCTTCTAGTTTTGTATTGAAAATTTCATATATAAGAAAAAGAGATAACAAATTAATTTTTACTCAAACTTCTTCAGAGAGTGCATATGGTAATTTTCAATATTTAGCTCAAGGTAATGTATGGACTAATGGGCTAGGCTCTAATACTGTAGGTACTTTAAGAAGATTTGTATTAAGTACTGGTATAATGGTTTCTGATGAAATTAAAATAAAAATAGAAGTTGTGTAAGAAAACGATATGATAAATTATGGTAATCTTAGTAATGAGATTAATTTAGATCCTGAGAATTTAGGCTATGCTATTTATTTAGAATTAGGTAATCATGTAGCTATTGCAGATTTATTAAATAACAAATACATTAATGGTGAAACTGTTATTAATATAGATAAATTAGAAGATTATATGCTTACAACAGGGAAAATATTATTAATTGAGTCTGTTTCTAAAACTGAAAATCCAGCACAAAACGCAGCTCTTTTAATATTAAGATTGCTCTCTTCTAGATTGCAGACTTTTAAATTCGAAGAACCAGCTGTACAAAGTGTTTTAGATACGCTTATAGAGAATGATATCATTTCTGAACAAGATAAGATTGATATTTCTATTTTAGCACCAAAAGAAATGTTATCAAGAGCGGAAATTTTATTTGGAAAAAATACAAGCATTACACATATTGATGTTGGTAATGCTTTTAGGAGATAGATATGAGTGCTTTAGGACCCGATTTTAGATTTTCAGTATATAACGGAACTGGACAGACTATTGGATCTGGCGGTATTATAGTTAAATATCGTGGATGGAAATATGCCAACGATGCTTCGGTAGTGTTTGATGGTAGTGCTACAATTCCTTTAAACTTGGGAACAACTCCAGCTTCACCTACTACTTTAGTCAATACAGCTTATTTGAATTCTGCTGCTATTGACAATGCAGTAGTAAAATTAATTGGTGCTACAATTGAATTTACAGTTAGTGCTCCAGCATCGGCAAACGGAGATGTAATTCTTTATATTGAAAGATCTCTTGACGATGGAACTACATTTCCTGATAATGGATTAGGCCAAGTTATTGCTGTATTGAACTTCACAACTTCTGGTGTTAAAAGAAGAATCGTACATCTATAAATGCTTCCAGGTAGTTCAGAATATAATTACAAACCACCCTTAGGATCTTCTATAAATTGGAATCATCCTTTAAGTCAAGGGTTGGTTAACTGTTTTTTATTCAATGAACGAACTGGATTAAGAATTTATGATGCTTGTGAAAAACCTACTTTTGGCACTCTCATAAATGGACCTATATTTTTACATAATAGTAGTGAAGGAATATTTTTTGATGGTTCTAATGACTACATAGAACTTTCAAATGATAACTATACTCTACCTACTGCAGGAATGTCTGTTTTAGCTTGGTTCAAAACTTCCGTAACTGACAAATGGTTGATAGATAAAGCTGGTGGAGCTTATGGATCTAACGGTGGATTTAGTTTATCTTGTGGGTCAGTAGGAGGAATTTCTCTTACTGTTGGAGCAGCTTCTGCTTATACTACCAATAATGTTTGTAATGGAGCGGTAAATTTTGTCTGTGGTACTTGGATTCCATCTACAAGTGTTAAAACATATGTAAATGCTAGTTTAGCAGCTGAAGTAACTGCGTCTGTGCCAGCTACCATTACCTCTCCTGGACATAATTTAAGGATAGGTAGACGTGGTGGTGGAATTGATAACTTTTCGGGCTATATATATCAAATTTATATATATGATCGTGCTCTAACAGATGAAGAAATTAAATCTTTATATGAAAACCCCTATCAATTTTTAAACCCACCTTCATCTCTAAAATATTATTCTTATAGACAATTTGGAATATTAAACACTCCATCAATTACATCTCAAGAATCTATGGGATCTGCAATTTTACCAGGTCCTGTAACTCTTGGTGTAAACTCTATAACATCTGAAGAATCTTTTAGTAAACCTATTAATTCTATAGATATTTATGATACTGGTTTCTTGTCACAAAGTTTAAGATTTGACTCAAAATTGCAAGTTACAGATTTAAATCCAATTGCAATACCATCAATTTCATCATTAACTCAATTTGGATCTACAGGCTCTACAGAATATTCATATCAAATTAGTGCATATAATATTTATGGCGAAACATTACCATCATCCATTATAAAAATATCCAATGGAAATAGCACTTTAGATTCAACAAATTATATAAGAATCAAATGGAATAAAGTATATAAAGCTTCCGGATATAAAATTTATGGAAGAACTTCAAATTCAATAAAATTAATTGCAGATATAAATAATACATATTATGATGATATTGGAATTGCAACCCAAAATATTAATTCATTAACGAAAAGTAACATAGGTTATGATCATAAAAAACTAAATATAACAGAAGATCATGTTCTTAATGCTGGATATAAATATATTGATAATTATATTTCAGTAAAATCTAATTTTGATTATAACCAAGGTATTGTTCAGAATTATGCTAATACTGGTGATGTAGTATCTTGGTCTGATAATATTACTTGGTTAGTTTTAGATGAATATAGAAACTGGAATATTAGTAGATTTCACTTATATACTTATGATAAAAGAATAAACCAATTTGATTATGTTGGAAGTACATATGTTACATATCCAATTACACAAAGCTTACAAGCATATGACAAACCTTATGTAGTATATAATGTCATAAATAATGGAACAGTATCAGTATCTGGTACAAGCGTTACTGGATCTTCTACAATATGGAATGATCAAAAATTATGTGTTGGATATAGAATTGGATTTGGTTCTGATACACCAGAATTTGTAAATGACTGGTATGAAATATCAGCAATTAATTCAAATACTTCAATCACCCTAACGTCAACAGCTACGTCTTATCCAGTAAATACTCCTTATGTAATAGAAGAATTTATGATTGTAAGTGCAAGATTTAATGGATCAGATTTTACTAGAGGTGGATTGTTTGTCATTAAAGGATTAAGTTATTTTGATTTTATTCATGAAAAAATAAATTCAATCCCAGCAGCAACAACAGTAGATAGAATTAAAGCTGCCTATCATCTTGATGACATAAGTACACAATCTTATTGGTATCCAAATTGTGCTATAGGATCAAAAGTAGACAATAATACACAATATGTATATGTTGCAAGTTTACAGAATAATATAACTACAGGTAATCATTTATTAGTATTTAACTTAAGGGCTGATTTAACATCAATAAGTGCCGGGATTACAAGTTCCGCAATTGTTGCAAGAAGTAATACATTTGCTTTTCCGTTTAATGCGCCTCCTGCTACAAGTGGGAAAATGACAATTGCTAAAACTTCTTCTGGGCCAGGGAAAGATGAAGAATGTATTTATTTTGCAAATTACGGTAGAGTTTTAAGAATACCTACAAAGTTATTATTAACACCAAATGCAAATGTTATAATAGATGAATTTTCATCTATATATGGAAATGGTGGGTTTCTTTACGGAGGATGGTATAGCACAAAATTCCATAAATATTTACCAGAAGAAGATATGTTCTTTTTCCAAGATTATTCTTATGCACACATGGGATTTTATAGATATAAGCCGGGAATTAGAGATGCTATAAAATTAAAAAGAAGATATTACACTCCTTGGTATTCCTATACATATAATCAATTAATATTTAACGTGTCAAATGATGTAAACTGGTCATTAAATCTAATGACTCATGTTTCTAATGGAATGATCTTTTTCACAAGAGAACAAGCGGATCAATGGGTTAATATCCAAGCAATTTGTTACAAACCTGATGAATTGTTTGCAAAAAAATATAATTCTTACATAATTACACCAACCATATCAACTTACAATGCTAGAAAATTATCTAAAATCATTATATCAGATAATTTTGTTGAGGGTGATGATAGATATGCAAAGTTACCCGCAGAATACAATCTTTATATAAGAACAGAAGGAATAGAAGATAATACAGGTAAATGGATTTTGCTTAACAGAATGCATGATCTTTCTGATATAAAAGCAACAGATAAATGCCAATTTAGATTTGAGTTCACTGTTTTAGCTTATTCAACTATTCCTAGGAAAATCTATAATATTGATGTATTTTATGAAACAAAGAATGTCATATCATCTGAATTTAAATGGAATTTACAAGATTCAAATACATTATATAATGTTTTAGGATTTCAACAAAAAGAATTATATAAAAAAGATTATATTTTATTTGAATCCGATCCGCTCGTTGTTATAGAAGCAAAAGACTCTATTTCTGGACAAATTATATATACTCAAAAAAGTGACGACAACACTTATGGCCAATTCCAATATTATAATGAATCTTGGATAAATGGGATAGGTTCACAATCTATCAATAAAAGATTGAGATTTGTAAATACTTATACTTTTAGTCCTATTACAAAGGCCATCTATAGTCTTTACACTTCAAAATGGGATTTGTTAAAAATAGATTCAAATTATTCCTATGATTTATCTGAAAATAATCTAGCTTTATCTTTTGTCAATACCTCACAAAGCTCCGAAGTAGATAAGCCTTGGATCTTTAATGGTAGCTCTTATATTTCTACAAACTCAATTCTCTTAAATAAACCTTATATAAATGGTTTATGTATGAGTATTACTTTTATGATTGATGAAAATATCAGTTTTAGTAATATGAGTTTGGTATCAAGAAATAATGGAACTACGGGAAATAATTTCTATCATCTATACTTATCTAGTGATTATAAGCTAAATTTTTGGATTGGTAATTCTAATATAGTAGTGTCAGATGGAAGTATTATTCCAGGTTATGTATATAATGTTATAATTAATTTTAATGGAAGTAATTATTCTTTATATATTAATGGAAGATTAAATAAAACTGAAAATATTTCCCCAACATTATCTTTATCACTATCTAATCTTAAAATTGGAAATTCAGATTTTTCTAATCATGGTTTTTATGGAAGAATTTATGAAGCAAGAATTTTCGGTAAATCTGTAACTGCAAACGAAGTGACGAGAATTTATAATGATGTCAATAATAGATTAGAAAACGACATCTACGGAAAAGTTAGAAAGACATTGCCTTCATCTATATATTATAGTGAAGGAACTATTTCTATCGATCCTGGTACATCTACAGTGTATTTGCCTGGTCTTAAGGAAAGATTCTATCGTTTTTATGATCAAAACAGAGATTTTGATCATAATAATGGTGAATTGATGAAAGATTATGAACATGTAACCAATTTTGATTTACCTTATCACGCCAGCATAGTTGGTTACACAATTGACTTTTATGGAAAATTTTATGCGCCAACTACAGGATCATATACTTTTACATATCAAGCTTGGATAACTGGATATATGTGGATAGGAAATATTGCAGATACAGGGTTTACTAAAGCTAATAGAAATATATATACTAACACTGGACTAATTTCTTATTCTGTAAATCTGAATGGCGGAGAATATTATAGTATACGTATTATGAATTCTTGTGGGGGTGATAGAAGAACTTTATTTACTGTATCCGGGCCTGGAATTACATCTACTTCAAATTTATATGGTTATTTCTACACTCCATACACTAATAGAAAAACTTTAACAGGTACTGGAACTTCATTTATAAATAATGTACCTTTTTCAAGAAACACATTATTTTTGGGATCTAAATCTATTTATGACAATGTAGAAGCAATTGAAGTATCTAAGGCTATAAATGATACAAAATTAATGCTTAATACTTTACCCTATCAAAACTATGGGTCTAATATTAATTATGCCATACTTAAAAATGTAGTGTTGTATCTTGACGCTTCTGAGAAAAAATCTTATCCAGGCACAGGAAATATTTGGTATGATTTAAGTGGATACAATAACAATTTCAAATGCAAAGGTTATGTTGATTGGGATAAAACAGGATATTTCACATCTTTTTCTAAACATGATTACTTTGTTCCAGATGGTTCATATAATCTAGCAAAATCTTTTCCATTCTATAATGATAACTTTACTGTATTTATGATTATAAGAAATCAAACTGCTAATAATGGTTATAGTTTAACGGCAAATCCTGTAATGTTATATTACGGAGGAGCTAATACTCAATTATATGGTTATTTTGGAAGAGGAACAGAATTGTCATATGAATGTAATGGTAGATATTATTATACTACTGATGCATGGCAAAGTACATACTCAGCACAAAGATTTTATGTAGAAAATTTTGATGAAAATACTGTGTTAACATTTTCATACAGCAATACCTCTAATGCAACAACTGTATATGGATATGAAAGATTTAGAATGTATAAAGACGGCGTTAAAATGCTTCTTACTTCAAGACAAACTGCGACACTGGAAACTTTATTTGGATTCTTTTCTATAGGGAATTATGCGAATAATGAAATTCAACCTTTCATGGATGGAAGAATTTATGCATTAATGGTTGTTAATAGAACTATGTCAGATTCAGAAGTATTAGAAATGTCAAACTATTTTAGAGATAAATTTAATTTTTAGTTATGTTTAAAAATAAATCAAATATCAAACCCTCTTTGGGATCTACAATTAATACAAATCACCCTCTCGCTCAAGGATTAGTTGGATGCTGGCTATTTAATGAACAAACTGGCAATAAAATATATGGCTTAAGTAAAGATAATCATGGTAGTTTGATGAATGGCCCTGTATGGAATTCTCAAAATAATGGATGCTTGCAATTTGATGGAAGTAATGATTATATTGATCTAGGAACGTCAATACAAAACTATTCTGTATTTACTACTTCGATTTGGATAAATTTTAATTTTTTTGATGCATCTCATAGAAGTCCTTTGGGTGATGATACACAGTTATATTCATATCATTTGTTATTTTGGTCAGGAAGTATATGGGTTGCTTTTTCTACAAATCCAACTTGGACTTCTACAGGTGTAAACCACGGACCAATAAATATCAACACTTGGTACAATTTTGTTGTTACAAAAGATTCAAATAACAACATAGTTTTTTATAAAAATGGTACTTCTTTGGGGTCATCAAATACTACTGGTGCAACAAACCTAAATAAAATTGGTAGAGGGTATGTTTATGATAACGCTAAAATTTCAAATGTATCTTTTTACAATCGTGCTTTATCTGCTGAAGAAGTAAGGTCGCTTTATGAACAACCTTATCAATTTATAGATCCTCCTACAGCTTTAAACTATTATTCATATTCTCAAAATAGATTATTAGCAGCACCAAGTATTACATCTGAAGAAAAGCTACCTATATTTAATACATTCAATCCATCTATCAAATACAAGAATATTTCTGGATTAACAAAATATGCTAAAGATATTGAATTTAATCAAAATACAGAATATACAAAATACAGTGTTATAAATAAGCCCAATAATGTAAATATAACTAATTTTGGTACTTCTGGGTCTACTACATATTCTTACAAGATTAAAGCCTTAGATGAATTAACTGAATCAATATCTACTAATGCTACAATCACTACTACTGGTAATTCTGTACTATCCTCAACCAATTTCAATAGAATTAAATGGGATTGGGTCGATGGAGCTACAGGATACAAGATATATGGAAGAATAAATGGCAGTGAGCAATTAATTACCACTACTATATATAATCATTTTGACGATGATGGATCTATTACTCCAAACGGAATATTAAATACTAATAGTTCAGGCGGATATGATTATAAAAAAGTATCCTTGGGTCCGTACTATTCTTTATATACTGGAAATAACAAAGAAGACAACTATATCAAATTAAGAGAATTTGATATAGCAAGACCTATGTATGACAGCATATATCAAGCTCAAAATGTGTATTGTTATTTTATGGATGTTACACAATGGTCAGATGATATTACATATATAGTATTAGATAAACCTTCAACATCCAATCCAAGAAGAATAGCACTATATAAACATTTTAAATCAACAGGTGCAATGACATTTGTTGGCGATATAGGACTTTCAGTTTCATATAGTACGCTTAATCTAAAAATAAGCTTGACGAGATATTATACAGGTACAGTTTCAGCTTCAGGTACAACAGTAACAGGTGTCGGAACATCTTGGAAAACATCAAATTTTTCTAAAAATTCAAGAATAGGTTTTGGTACTACAGAACCACATCTTGTAGAAAAATGGTATATAATTTCAGATATACCTAATGATAATACATTAACTTTAGCATCAACTGTTTCAGAAACTATAACAGCAAATTCACCTTTTGTCATTGAAGAATTAAGAATTATTTTTCATACAACTAATAGTCTTTATATTATTAAAGGTGTAACTGAAAACGATTTTTCTATTGGTAAAACATTTTTACAAACGAATACAGATCCAATTGGTGCAAATATTTTTCTTTTATCTAATCCATCTATAAATGGAACTATATTTGCAATGCCTTTAAAACCAATGGATGATTACAATACGCAATATGTCTACTGTGTATATTATATCGGCACTTCTAATGTTATAGGAATTAAAAAATACAATATAAGAAAAGACTTAATTTCAACTACACAAACTTTATCAGGTATTGCTCGTTTATCTTACACTGGATATTTTGCAGATAATTTATCTTTCTTAACTAATAATGTTGCAACATATGATGGTAATTTTAATGATATTTATTTATCATTAAATATTGCAGCTTGGACATATCATTATTATGGATATTTTAATATTACAACTCCTGGTACATATACATTTTATTTACAATCTGATGATGCATCTTATTTATGGCTAGGAGCTACAGCTGAAAGCGGATACACTACTTCTAATACTTTTCTATCAGAACCTGGCAATCATGGATTTTACGAAGTTAGTGGCAATATAACTTTATCTGCTGGACCTATTTTCTTTAGATTAATATGTGGAGATGCTGGTGGTGGTGGTGGAATAAGAATAGAAGTAGCTGGGCCATCAATAACTAGAACGAGTAATTTAGCTATATTAAATCCCTCATCTACTGTTACAGCTTTTAGTGATAGTTTAGTGTTAACATGTGGTGGAACGATACCAATAGCTAGTAGAGATAGAACTGTGATGAATGGTGTATATTGTGTTCCTAAACATGGAATTTACAAAGATACACCTGTAATATTATTCACATCAACAAGCGGTGTAACTGTAATTAAAGATTCTGATATATATGCTAATAATATAGAATTATTTACACATAGCTATCCATTATTAATTATGATTCCAAATATTGATGTAATGATCCATCAATCTAGGCAATATCAAAATAATATATCTTACGATGATTTATTAGACAGAGTAATTTATCCACCTTCCGGGTTTTGGTTGTTAAAAGGATATATTTCAACATTAGGTAATATTGATAAATTCATTGATACAAATATGTTTAGTTTTTCCGGAATTGGTAATCCTTTATCAAAACCTAATGATGTAGTAGATGCTATTCAAGATGCTGAATTTTTTGTTAGATCTATCAATGGCTGGTCTTACTTTATAAGAACAGATGCGAATAGATTTAGAAATACAATCTTTGCTTTACCACACATAGCTCATTGGACATTCTCAGATAAATTTAAAAATTATTGTATTAGTTCAATGATTACTCTTGACAAAAATACAATATTGAGAAGAATTCATTGTAATACAAATGTTTTATATGGTGATAATGCTAATTCGATATCGGCTGAACCTATTAGATGTTATGTGAGAAATAATGGAATAGAAGATGATACTGGTAAATGGATATTAATTGATTCAACAGGAAATATAGAACATATACAAAATACTGGTAAATTGCAAGTTAGATTTGAATCATCTTTATTTTTACATTATGCTAAGACAAAAAAGATTTATGGCTTTAGTGTAGAATATGATAATAAGGAAACTATTTCAAAAGGTTTCTCATGGAATTTATCTGATAGCAATACCACAAATGCAATTGTAGGTTTTGTACAAAATGAATTATATAAAGCAAATCCAACTTTTACTATCAAGTATTATAATAAAAGCAATAACAAACTTTATTTAATACAAAATGCTGATAGGTCTTCTACTGGCGATTTTGAATATTATGCTTCAGGATGGCAAAAGGGTTACGGACCTAATCAAGTTGGTTTAAGAAGAAGATTTGTCCCTACATCAGCTTTCCAAAAAAATATAGAGTATGAAGTAGAACTAGAGGTTAAGTAATGAGTATTTTAGGACCCACATACAGATTTGGTGTAGAAAATAGAACTGGTCAAACAATCAACACTGCAGGAGCTATCGTACTTAGGATTAAACAATGGAAGATTAGCTCCAGTGGTGGTATTACTTTTGAATCATCCTTTTCCACAATCTTAAATCTTTCGTTTGTGCCTTTAGGAGGAGCTACTTCAGTGCCTAACCTTTCATATACACATTCAAATATAATTGACAATCTAGTGAATTTACATATTGGTGCTGAAGTTGAATTAACTGTAACTGCACCAGCTTCATCAAATGGTAATGTAATATTGTATTTAGAAAGATCTGTTGACGGTGGAGCCACTTGGACTGATTTTGGATTAGGCCAAATTCTCGGAGATATTCTTTTTACTACAGCAGGAACTAAAAGACTAGTTATTCACCTATAATGTTAGATTTTTCTCAATACAATTATAAGCCCCCTTTGGGCTCCACTTTAAATAATAATCATCCATTATCTACTCATTTAATGGCTGGGTATTTATTTAATGAAAATGGAGGAAATATTGCTTATGATTTTAGTGGGAATGGAAATCATGGTTTACTAAAAAATGGGGCTTCATTCTTAAACAATTCCTTATTTTTAGATGGGATTAATGATTTTGTAGAAGTTCCTGATTCTAATACACTAAGCTCACCAAATGCTGTATCTATGTTTGTCAGAGTAAATTCCACTGACATTCAAACTAGATGGAATGATGTTTTGGGAAAGGGCGTTAGTGATACAGATGAGGAATTAGCATTTTGGTATATTAGTAGTCAAGCATGGTTTGATGTAGGTTATCCATATGCTGCTATTCTTCCTAGCTTCACTAATAATACTTGGATAACTTTTACTAATACATACCAAAAAACATCATCTAGTGCTATAATGCAAATGACCTTTAATGGTAATTTAAGAACATTATGGCAAAGTGGGAATTTCCAATATAATGTCACCCCTAATTCGTATCCGTTAACTATAGGCAAGAGATGGTTCAATTCTGACCCTAGCTCAAGAACTTTTAAAGGTTATATTGATTATGTAATGATTTTTAATAAAGTTTTAACTGATTCTGAAATAAAATCTTTACATGAAAATCCTTACCAATTAATAGAATCTCCTCCAGCTTATAAATATTATGTTTCTTTAAGAAATCAGATAAAAGTTCAAAGTATTACATCTGCAGAAACTTTGGGAAGTCATATTTTTCCTGGAAGAATTACAATATCTCCTTCATCTATTACATCGTCTGAGAATAGTGGAACACATAAATTTACATTAAATAATCTTGTTGAATCTAAAATTTCTTCAAGATTAGATTTTGATGCAAATATTAAAACAACTAATTATATTCCTATTTATTTTCCTAATAATATAACGAATCAAGTATTTGGAACTACTGGAAGCACTCAATATTTATATAAAATTTCTTCTTGTAATGATGAAGGAGAATCTCTTCCGTCTTCTGTAATTACTGCCAACAATGGAAATTCTACTTTATCCAGTAGTAATTTCGTAAGACTAACATGGGATTTATATGATTTTGCTACATATTATAAAATTTACAAATATATAAATAATAAATATCAATTATTATATTTAGTTAGAGATGCGAATCATTTTGATGATATTGGACAAAACACATTAAACGAAGAACCTAAATCTATAAATAATACTGGATATCACCCTAATAAATTAAATCTGGGTAAATATATAAAACTATACACAGATAAAAGTTCTAAAATTAAAAATTATTTGTCAGTGATGAGTAATGAAGCACTATTCAGTGCATACTATTATGCAACTAATGGTTCTTATTTAATAGATACATTTAAATTTAGTAATGATATCGTATGGATATTTACTATAAATAATACAAACTCGAACTATAATGATATTGGGTTATATGAACATAATACAAAAACAGATGATAAATCTTATAAAGGTAGAATACGTTTATCCAGACCGAACTCATATTTTGATGATTTTTATAAAGTATTAGTGGATAGACATAGTGTAGGTACAATTTCTGGAACAAGCAATACTATTACAGGGACCAATACATTATGGGTTACAGATAGAATTGCAGTAGGGGCTAGAATTGGCTTTGGCTCTAAAGATGCCAGTTTGATCAAAACATGGTATCAAATAACAGCTATAAATTCAGATACAAGTATAACGATAGCCGAAGTATTAATCGCAAATATACCATCTAATACACCTTATATTATTGAAGAAATTAGAATAGTTCAAAATCTAGTTCAAACCAATTATGTTGCTGCAAATAATGGTATTTTCTTAACTAAAGGTTTAAATTATAATTATTTTGATTTAGCACTTTACACTGTTCCTGTGGCAACAACTGTTGATAATCAAAGAGTATCATATATTTTATCAGATGCTATGACTTCAACTATGAATAATTCTACATTTGCATTTCTAGCGCCAAAAATAGATAATCAAACACAATATATGTATTGTATGATTTCAACTACCGGAGCTTTAGGATCTATTTATAAATTCAATATAAGAGCATTATTAACAGGATTATCTTCAGGCAGATCTACGTCAGCATATTTATATAAAACTTTAGATTTAGACCATGCTCCTTTAAATGCACTAGGAAGAGACTCAAGAATAGGTTGCTTCGCTAATGTAAATCATGGAGCAGGTAAAGGCACTAATTCTCTTTACTATCATTTTACTGAAAAATATCTATACAGAGTGCCAGAATATTCTATTGAAAGTAATAAAAGATACATCAACGAAAGAGTAGATGCAATAACAACAGTAAATGATGAGTCAATGGGTTTATCAGGTTATACGGATATGTCTTATGATGCTTTTACAGATAAATTTGTCATGAGTAGAAGCAATGGATACAGACAATCTAATAGAAGTGAAATTTTAGAATTTGTAAATAATAGGCCATCTGACGGATATATTGGTTTTGGTGGAGGATATGGATTATACAGAGACACAATTGATGATACAATTAGACCCAAATCTTATTCGACAATTAGAAATAATAATAGACAATATGGTTCTTCATTAGAAGGCATATTATATCGTACTGACAGCAATGCTATATATCCTGAGATATATTGTGCTGATTATACATTAGCTGAAAAGTATAAATGTTTTGCAATAACACCTATAATTCCATGTCCTGATAATATTAGCTTCGATAAATTACACATAGAATACGATGATTATATTGGTGATTTAGAGCAAGGATTAGCTACAGATCATTACAAAATATATGCTAGAAACTCAGGCATGTTTGATGATTCTGGTTCTTGGACATTACTGAAAGATAATAAAGATCTATCGTCTTTTTCAGCAAGTGATAAGATTCAATTTAAAATAATGTTCAAGACTATAGGTGGTTCTGGTATTTATGCTAGAATTCATAGCTTATCTGTAATTTATAGTAGAGATAATAATTTAGATTTTAAATTTGATGCTAAAAGTACATTAGATAACAGCAATACTATATATTTAAATCAATCAACCTCATTGAGTAAATCTTTGCCTTTGACAATAGATATATATAATAATGATTCTTTATATGCTAGTCAATCATCTGAACTTACTACTTATGGAAAATTAGAATCATATCTAAATTCATGGGTAAATTGTAAAATATCAGATAAATCAATTACAAAAAAATCTTTAATAAGCAATAATTTATTTATTTCTTCACAAAAAAATAATTCCAGTAATTCAGTATATTTTAATAATAGTTATATATCTTTAGATAATAACAAAGATTACAATTTTAACTCTGATTTTCATATCGAGTTTTTTTACAAACCTTATTCACTTCTTGATTTTGGTGGTTCTTCATTTAGAATCATTAGCTTTGGTGGTTCAGGAAGAAATGCAGGATGGGAAATTGGAAAAGAAACAATTTCTAGTGTAGCAAAATTAGTTTTTTATATAGGTAACACTTCTGCTAATTCATTGATTGAAATTTGTAATATATCTGAATTATTGAATATATGGAATAGAATTGTAGTTTATAGAAAATCTGGTGAAATTTGTACATTTTTGAATGGTGTAAGGAAAAGTAAAGTCACAAATACTATTATCTTTAATAACACAACAAATACGCTAAATATTGGATGTGGTGATGACAATAACCCTAGCACATTTATGAAGGGATATTTAGATAATCTATTCATTTTAAAAGGTTATGCTTTGTCATCTTTACTAACTTCAATTACTGCACCTAACGGAAGTAGTCTTGTTGGATTTACACAAAAAATATTCTCTGGATATTGGGGAGGTAATTTAAATTATTTTAAATCAAATGTACCAACTTCTACGACCATTACTACTAATATGAATGTTAGTACTCCTGAATATACTAGCTATGAATTTTTTGGATATTTGTATAGTTTAACGGATCAAATATTTAGTATTGGATGGGCTAATGATGATGAAGGTAGATTATATATCGGTAATAATGCGCTAGAAGAAAATTATACATCTACACTTCCATTTATTAATTTCCCATCAGCTTCTAGTACCCCAGTATTTGCATCATATACTGCTACTGCAGGATATCATCCTTTCAGAATTCTCACAGGTAATAATCCTGGGCCTGGGTATTGTATCCTAACTATAAATGGATCTAATGATGTTTCTACATTTATCTATATATCTCAAACTGAAGGCATCACAGATTCTTATTTATTAGATCCAAAAATATATACAAAATGGAATAATTTTAGAACTAATGCATATTCTAAATATTGTGTTTTACATTTAGATTTTAAAGATGAAACAAATATAGCAAATATTAAAAGACGATTTGTATTTAATACAGGTGTTTTAGATTCTTTGGGGAAAGTTAAAATTAAGATAAGATGAGTACATTCCCTTCATATAGACCCCCAATTGGATCTACGATAAATTATAACAACCCTATCGTTCATGGATTAATCGCTTGTTACCCCTTTAATGAACAAATGGGGAATATTGTTAGTGATTTAGTTTCGTCAAGGAACTTATCTCTTTTCAATGGCCCTACTTGGTCTTCTGTTAATGGAGGAGGTCTTACATTTGATGGAAGTAATGACTATGCTGAAAATGGAAGAATTTTTATACCTTTTAATTCTCTTACATTTTCTATTTGGGTTTATAAAACTGTAGCGTTTGAAAGTGCGTACAAGAAAATATTTGCTATTGGTGATAATACAAACGTTTCCATATATATGTCTCAAGGACCAGGACCTCAAATTTATTTTGGTATTGGAACAACTGTTGGGCAAAATAGTCCTGCATTTATTGGAACCTTAGCTGCAAACACTTGGCATAATCTAGTTGGAACTTGGAATGGATCTGCAATAAAGTTATATATTAATGGAAAATTAATTGGTACTACAAATTTTGCTGGAACATGGCCTGGTGGTTATAAAAATAGCCCCTTGAGAGTTGGATGGGCATACGGTGGAGAATATTTCAACGGTACTATAAGAGATTTTTTAATTTTTGACAGAGCATTAGATATCACTGAAATTCAAAGCTTATACACAAATCCAACATCAATATATGCTGAACCAATTTCTTATAGTGTGCCATTTACTACTAATAAATTTTTAGGCGCTCCATCTATCAACTCTGCAGAATCTTTGGGTAATAATTATTTAAACGGCCCAATCAGATTTTACTTAAATTCAATTCAAGCTCCGGATTTTCCACAAAATATAAATATAAAGAAAAATAATGTTTCAAGTTTCAGTAATAAAAAATCAAAAATAATTGAATTTGATTTTAACAAAGCTACTGATATTACTAACTATAAATCAATTGACGCTCCTATCATAAGTGTGTCTAATTTTGGTACAACTGGATCTACTACATATTCTTATAGAGTTACAGCTTATGATCAATATGGGGAATCTTTATCGAATCAAATCATCACTACTACTGGAAATAGTACACTAAACTCTTCAAATTATAATAGAATATCTTGGAAAGCTATCAGGAATATTACTGGGTATAAAATATACGGTAGAACAAAAGATAATGAGAGATTATTAGCTACTGTTACATCAACTAACTATTATGATGACATTGGTTCATCTAGCCCTTCAACTTTATTCCCAACAGTAGATACATCAGGCTACAATCCAAGTAAACTGAATTTAGGACCATTAATTCAAAAATACACAGGCGAAAAACATTACGATAATTTTATAGGTCCAAAAAAAGTTTATCATATTCCCTTAGATTATATTGGTAACTGGACAGATATCATTAGAGCTTTTGAATATAATGACGACTTTAATTATGTTCTAACTTATTATTCTAGTAGTGCTGGACAATTTAAACAATTATTTTTATTCAAACATTTTAAGAAAATTGAAGAATTCTTATATGTTGGTAGATTAGATTTGATACTTAGCCCTGCGGTTAGCATGACTAATTATGGAAATGTTTTAGCTGAATTATATAATCACACTAATGGAACAATTGCTACTTCTGGTAATAGTGTGACAGGAACCAATACAACTTGGGTATCAGACAGAATTGCAGTGGGAGCTAGAATTGGTTTTGGATCAACTGAAGCTAGATATATCACAACATGGTACAACATAACAGCAATAAATTCTAACACTTCTATAACTATTGATGCTTCCGCTGGAGCTATCAATTCAAACACTCCTTATATCATAGAAGAATTAAGAATAATGGCCTCTTCTAGACAAACAGTTTCTCCTTTCAATCAAGCAGGACTGTATGTTGCTAAAGGATTGCATTTTGGATTATTTAGGATTTTTCTTGGTAATTCTATACCCATGGCAACTACTGTAGACAATCAAAGAGCTGTTTATAGACTTACTCACCCTACAGCTCCTCCTAATGATATGTATATTGGCACAGATGAAAAATATACAAATACAGTTCATTATGTTTATGGGAATAATTATATAACTTCACGTACTACTAGATTCTATAAATTTAATGTAAGAGCAAGTTTGACAGATTTATCTTCTGGAACTTCCACAGCTGCTGTATTAGCAATGACGGCAAATGTCGTAGCTAATAATGGACAATTATATCATTTAACAAGAGTTCATACACCTAAAACTGGAAAATATGCTGGAAGAAATATTATGATAGTTCCAGATAACAGCTGGAGTTTTATAATAGATGTAGATAAAATTAAAAATAATTCCACTGACTTTATTTTGGAAAGATTAAGGTTTATGAGAGCTGGTGGTGAAACCTATGCAACATTAGAAGCACGTAGCTCACCAGACTATAATGTATATGATAATAATTTAGATTTATATTTTGGTAGTATTAACAGACAATTAGTCTTATATAGAATTAATTATATCTTAAATGTAGGTTTAGTAGATAAATTTGGTTCAGCTGTTGCTGGTACGATGCATGAAGGTCTTATTTATAAGCATCCTATAAATGGAGATTTTAACTATGTATGGAATATACCTGTATATCAAAATTCGGATGAAGGATTACACTATATCAATGTTCATTTAGGTCGAAAAAATAGTGTATTAGTTTATCCAATGTATGCAGAATCATATTTAGCCGCTTCAACAAAAAATAGATTAGTATTACCTAAAATGGCTACGATTGATGCATCTGTATATAAAAAAGTATTTGTGAATAATTCTTTAAACTTATATGATGAAGGATATGGAATTAGACCAGATGCATATAAATTATTTGTAAGAACATTAGGTATTGATGATGATACAGGACAATGGACACTACTTGAAAATAATGATTTAACAAATATTCAACCAGCAGACTATATTCAATTTATGTTTGAATTTAAAATATTCAAAAAAATCATGATTGCGTCTAGATTGTATTCGCTTTCTCTGTCTTATGATACTAATGAAAATCTACCTAAAGAATTAACATTTAGTTTGCAGGATACAGATTTAAATAATAATACAATTGGTTTTAAACAAAAGTTTTTATTTGAATCATTAAATTATTTAGCTATTGAAATATATAATAAACAAAATGATAATCTAATATTTAAACAACTTAGTACAGAATCAACATTTGGTAATTTTCAATATTACAATAATGGATGGGTAAATGGCATAGGGGCTAATATTATTGGAATTAGAAGAAGATTTGTAGTTACTTCAAGTATGCCAAATACTACATATAATATTAAAATTTACAGAGGTTCATAATGGCTTTAGAAAGTTTAGATATAATTTTTGATTCTAGTTTAAATTATAAAAATTATATACCTCTTGGTCCCCCATCATTTAGTAGATATGATAATTTAGGATCTACAGGCAATAATTCATATAGTTATAAATTATCTGCTGTATCTGATGATGGAGAAACTGATTTATCTGATGAAATAACAACATACAATTCTAATGCAGTTTTATCTTCAGTAAACTTTATCAGAATATTTTGGAATCAATCAGACTCTGTAAATTATTATAAATTATATAAACAAGTTGAAGGATCATATTTATTCTTAGCTAAAATAACAGATCATTTTCATTATGATGATATAGGATTATCACCTAGTTCTATCACCCATCAAGGTTATAACTCAACAGGTTATGACCCTTCATTTGTTAATCTTGGTTATTTAATGAAAAGATACACCGGAACTACAAAATATGAAAATTATGTTTCTCCCTTAAGAATGGATTTTATATTTAATGGATCAAATTTATATAATAACTCATTTTCATATATATTTAAAGTTATAAGATATACAAAAAATTTAGATTATATTTTTATGACAAACACTTCTAGTACACAAAATATTCAGTATATGATCTACAACAGAAAAGAGAATAAGTTTTATCAAGGTGGATTAGTATACATATTTTTCAGAGGGACTACGAATATGTTTATCTATGATGCTGATGCTAATTTAGATACTTCTTCTGATGGATATGTAAATGTTTCTGGTAATACTGTAACTGGAGCTGGAACAAAATTTGATACTTTGAGATTTAGTGTTGGAAGTAGAATCGGATTTGGATCAACAAATCCTGAAGCTATTACAGAATGGTATGAAGTTGCATCAATTATTTCTGATACTTCTATAACACTTACAGAAACCGTAACTAAAACTTATCCTAATAATTGCCCATACATCATAGAAGAATTATCATTTATTACAGCAATATTATGGAACACTAGTCCTTACAATTTAGGTGGAGTTTATTTAGTAAAAGGTATTAATTTCACTTTTATGAGACATGGTAATACAGTTCCTTTTGCAACTACGGTAGATAGAGTCAGGGCCAATTATAGAATACTTTATCCTGGAACATATTCTGTAACTTATGCCAGCAATTTAGCAATTCTACCAAAAAGCTCTAATACTGAACATATTTTTTATGGAATGATAGAAAATGGAAATACAATGAGAATCGCAGCGTTTAATGCAAAGGCTCCATTGACATTGATAGCTGGTGAATCTACAAGTGCTTTTAAGTATATGACTAAAAGTTACGATTGTATTAACACAGCGGATGGTATTAGAATGCTTTGGTTACCTACAGGGCAAGGCAGAAATAAACATAGTATTTATTTTAGAAGTGGAAGTGCTACAGTATTACAAAGAATAGATTTAGATGATATCAAACAAGATGGTGATTTTTTTGGTAAAGATTATTTGATGGTAAAGCCCTTAGCTAATGGATATAGATCTTATGCTCAGACAGGCCCTTCAAATGTAAGATATATTCCTAATCTAGAACAATTATTATTTTCAAGTGCATTTTCAGCTGTTTTACCATATGATTCAAATTTTCCCTACTATAATATAGAATTTGGCGAAGTAAATCTAGAAAATTCAGATTATAGAATGCCATCAAAAGAAATGGTATCTCATATAAGAGATTCTCCAAACTTTAATATTTCTGATGGATTATGGTATTTTGTCAATAACTCTTATAAATTAGCAATATTACCGGGAGAAGCTGATTGGAGATTTGCTTCTAGAAATAATGCTAGAATCATTACACATTCGATTGATACCAGCTATATTACTAGATTCAATAAATTACTTGTAAGCCATCCTGAGATTTTAGGGACTCATGATCTTGGGACTACTCCTGAACCTTTTCGTGTGTATTATAGAACTGATGGTATTTCTGATGATTCTGGTTCATGGAGTTTATTAGAAGATACTTTTGATATGTCATTTATTACACCTAAAGACAATATTCAATTTATGTTTGAATTTAGAATACTTGGAAGAGCTTGTGTGCCAAATAGAATTTATGGATTATCAATATCATATTTCGTAGATGAAGATTTGCCTTCCGGGTTTGAATGGAATTTATACGATTCTAATAATACAAATTCTACCATTGGTTTTGAACAATCAAATACATTACCATCATTGAATAGTTTAAAGATAACTTATTACGTTTCTGAATCAGATGAAGAAGTATTTACAGCATATAGTACAGAAAATATAAATGGATCGTTTCAATATTGGAATGGTACTGCATGGGTAAATGGTGTAGGGCCTAATATGCTAGGAACCCGAAGAAGATTTGTTACTTCAAATGCTTTACCGAACATTGACGTATATGCAAAAATTACTATAATCTGAGGATAAGAAAATGGCTGACATTATTTCAGATGGCTCATTTTCAATTTATTCGAGCACATCAAATCAAACTTCTACATCCTTGACGTTTAATGGTAACGTAAGTTTATATTCGTCTGCCCCATATGTACAAACTGCTTTAACATACAGTATATTTGATAATGAACTTTTTTTCTCAGCAGCTCAATCATTATCAACTAAATCTGCCAATCCTTTTTACATTTACACAACTGATGGATTAAAATTATATGTCAATGCTTTTTCTAAAGATTCATATCCAGGAACAGGCAACACTTGGTATGATCTTTCAGGAAATAATGCAAATATAACTTTAGTAAACAGTCCTATCAAATCTCCTTATTCTTTTGATTTTTCTGGTGCTAATGATTATGCCACTGGAACTGTAGCTATAAATGACACAACTGCTGGAGATACTGTTACTGTTGAAATTCTTTTGCATGGAGATTTAAGTGGACAAGTAACACCTTTTTCATGGGGAAGTTTTACTATATATTATAAGAACTCATATATAGGATTTAATACATTCTCAGATGATGTTTACGGAATTGATCAAACTCCTCTCAACTTAGAATATAACCATTTTGTATTTGTTTTTAAGAGGAATCAGCTTGAAAATTGTAAGTTATATATAAATGGAAATATTCAAACACTAGCTCAAAGAATTAATGTTCATAATAATAGTAATGCAATTTTCAATAACGGTTCTTTTGTTTTAGGTGCTATTGGAAATAATAGTTACAACTCAAATATTAAAGTAAACTACCTAAGAATCTATAATAAAGAACTTACACAATCTGAAATAACACAAAACTATACTTGGTCAACAAAAATCTTCTATCCGTTTTTTACAATTCCAAGTGCTCCAGAAAAAGTTTCACAAGATTTAATATTAGATATTGATGCTGGAAATTTATATTCTTACCCTAGCTCTGGAACAAAAGTAATATCACCTAAAACTTATGACAATCCTTCTATTTTAAGATCTATGATTATGCCTTTAGGTCTCTCTACTAACTATACAGGAGGAGATGTCGAAGGTGTATTATATAATGGAGTTGGATTCTCTACAAATTTTGGCGGTGTTTGGAATTTTGATGGAACTAATGACTATATTTCTTTAGGTAACGTTCCAAGATTTGATTTTGATAATGGTAATTTTACTATATCTTTGTGGGTTAGATTTACCAATATAACAAGTCAACGAACTATCTTTACAAACTATCAGAATTCAAACAATGGCTGGGCAATTCAATTATATGGTCAAAGAATCATAGTAAACTTTTCTGGTGATGGAGCTGATATATATGGTACTATTCCAATATTAGTTGACAAGTGGTATAGCATTGTTGTCACTGGGAAGCCAAATGAATACAAGCTGTTTACAGATAATATTCAGGATGGACCTACTTTTACTGGATCTGTAACATTATCATCTTCAGCACCTACATTAATAGGCCAAAGTATTAATTCTGCATGGGTTCAAGGTCAGATATCTAATGTAAGTATTTACTCCAGAGCCCTAACGGAAGCTGAAAGAAAATTCAATTATGATGCTTTGTCTCCAAGATTCCAAGTACAAGCATTAAATAACTTAAACTATCTACCAGCTAAAGAAATGTATCCAGAGATTGCTCAAACTGGGTTATTACTTAACATAGACCCAGGTTATTATAAATCTTACACTGGAACCGGGACATCAATATATTCTTTAGTAAATAATTACACTGGTACTCTAAATAATGGAGTTGGATATTCATCAAAGAATTATGGGCAAATTGTTTTTGATGGTACGAATGATTATATAAGTGTTCCAAATGCAGATATTTTAAATCTCGGAAGTAGTTTTACAATTTCAACTTGGGTTAAAATAAATGATTTAACCTCACCTTCATTTGCTTCATTCATAAACACATTAGATATTTCATCAGTCACTAAAGGTTACACTCTAGGATGGTTTAGAGATGCAGCATACAATATTAATGCTAAAAGTATAATGCTACAATTTGGTGTCAATGCTGGAGAATGGAATATTTATTCTTCAGATACTAACTCTATAACTGATAATAATTTTCATCATATAGTCGTTACAGCTTTAAATATAAATACAAATAATCCTACAGTTATATTTTACATAGATGGTATACAAAAGAATACTACATGGTGGAACAATGCGACTAAAAGGCCAATCAGCTATAATACAGACATTAATAATGTAAGAATTGGTCATTATTACACACCTACAACACCATCATATTATAATAGTTACTCTCCAATGAATCTTGGTAATATTCAAATTTACACAACTGTTTTATCAAGTAAAGACATAAAACAAAACTATTATGCGACATATTGGAAATACAACACACAAATCAAATCAGGACAACAGCTTTATTTAGATGCTGGAAATAACAATTCATATTCTGGGTCTGGAACATCAATATTAGATATCTCAGGAAATAATAGAACTGGCACTCTTGTCAATGGGGTTGGATTCAGTAATACATTTGATGGGATTTTGACCTTTGATGGAACAAATGATTATGTATCATTAAATGTATCTTCATTTACAAACACATCTGGTTCTTACTCAGGATGGTTTTATTTTACACAAGCTAATAATAATTGTGCTTTAGTTCTTACAAGTGGTAATCCTATGGGTGAATATTCACTAGTCATGGGTATTACAAGTACTAATAGAATTAAAGCATATATTTGGGATGGTAGCGGTAAAACAATCCAAAGTAGTATAACTGTATCTACAAATCAATGGTATCATATAACTCTTACATGGGTTGATAATAGCTTTGCATACTTATATATAGACGGAGCTTTTCAAGGTTCAGTATCATTATTATCTACTTTTAAAGCTCAAGTATTTTTAATTGGATCTCAAGCAGGAACTACTTCTGGGTTAAATAATTATTTCCAAGGATCATTAAGTAATTTTCAAGTATACAGCAGAGCTTTATCATTCTCCGAAATTCAAGAGAACTACACAGCATATGCAAGTAAATTTGGTAAATCTGGTGTTGATTTCTTATTAGAATCATCATCTTTAAGAAATTTAAATACACCTAAGCCTCTTTCAATCATTTCGGCAGAGAATTTACCATCTCATACTTTTAATAATATCTTCTATGATAAATTTGATTATGGATTAAATCTTACATTAGGAGATACAGATTTTTACGAATTTGCATCTGATTTTGGCATTCAACAATTAGGAATGTACAATTTCTGGATGTACCCTATGGGATTTAATAGTGATCCTGGGGCTAAATATTCTTTTAACACTGGGCTCAACGCATTTTTAGATTTCCCAGGAGCGCCACTTGTAAATACAGCTAGCTTTGAAAGAAATGGTATCTACAGAGCACCAAGTAATCCTGGAAATAAAGTAATAGCATATAACGTAAATTATGCCAGAGGATCAAGTTTCTTCTATTCTGGATTCCTTAAAACTAACTTATATTATGAAACAACTGGCTTAACAGGACTTGGTATTGGATTACAAAGTACTGAAATCAAAAATGGATACTTTGCAGTTATAGATGTCAGAAATGGAACTGGAGAAACAGCTGCGTTCCAATTAAGAAAAGATATCAATAATACTGTACCTTTAGCAACTGACACATCAATAACAATTCAAGCAGATAGATGGTATAGAATAAGCTTTGCATGGTCTTCTGCTGGCTTAATAACTGTGAAATTATATGACGGGGTGGGAGTATTAATTTCAACTTTAACTGTAACTGATACTTCTTACACTTCTGGATATTTAGGTATTACGAGTTATTCCTTAAGCTCTTATGACAATCTAACAAATATCTTCAATTTATTATTAAGTCCATCAGCTATATCTACGGCAGAAGCTTTCAATAATAATAACGTAATCTTCCCAGGAAATGTAAATCTTCTTTCTGGTACTATTGCTAAAATTCAAGTAATTAACGGTTTATCAATTCATTATGATATTGGAAATTCAGGTTCTTACAATGGAACAACAACATTAACAAACCTTGCAGGAGCTTCTTATAACGGAACAATATTAGGAAGCCCAGTTTTATTCAACACATATGGAAAATATCTAGAATTTAATACATCAAGTGATTTAATTTCAGTGCCATCAATTCCTGACTCTTTCTGGAATAATGGATCTTGGACTGTAAATGCTTGGGTATGGATTAATGCTCCAAAGCTATCAGGACTTCAAAGATATATTCTTGTTCATGGAACTTCTGGAACAAATAATAATTGGCTTCATCTCGCAATCTCAAATGCTGGAACCCTTAGATTTGGATTATGGAACAACGATCTAGATTCTGTAACAGCATTATCTCCAAATAGATGGTATTACGTTTCATTTAGATATGATAGAACTGCGTTAACTAAGAGAATTTACATTGATGGAGTTTTAGATGCATCAGCGAGTTCTAATGCATATATTGGCACTGGAAGTAACACAACTATCTTTAATACTATTGGAGGTAGAGGTGCTAAGGTAGAAATTTACAATAGAGCACTTCAGCCACAAGAAATTAACCAGAATTACATGGCTAGTAAAGATAGATTTGGTAACAACTATCTTATTCCTAAATTCTATGAGCAATTTGAATCTACAAGCACATTTACAGAAGGCGATTTAGATCATTATATTAGATTGATAGATTATGGTCCTGGGTATGGAATAAACGCTTTATTTACTCCTCCTTATATGGCTGGCTATGTTTCTGCAGCTGGATGGACGGGGTATGGTTTAGCAAGAGTTCCAGGTGAATCTTTCAAAATTGTCAATACATCTTTTAGCTATTTATCAGATTCTAATTTCTTCTGGTCTGGTTGGATAAAAATACAACCTAATTATCAAACTTCTTCTATTTCTGGATTAGGTTTTGGAATTCAATCTACAAATACTCTTGGATATTTTGCTGTAATTGATATAAGAAATGGTACAGGATCTACAGCAGCATTCCAATTAAGAAAAGATATTTATTCTGCACCACTAGCAACAGCAACAAATATTACAATTGTTCAAGATGAATGGTATAGAATTACAACTACTTGGAATGATGGAACTATTATAGCAAATCTTCATAATAAATTTGGAGATATCATTTCTACTTTAACAATTTTTAATTATTCATATACGAGCGGAAAAGTAGGTATTGTTTCTTATTCCAATGCATCCTTCGATAATTTCACAAACCTTACATTTTTAACGATTTCTAAGGTAAAAGTAAGGCCTGATTTAATTACAGAGAACTTACAATTTTATTATTCTCCATCAAACTTAGAATCTTATCAAGGAACTGGGAATGCTCTTATTGATATGTCTAAAAATTATAGCATAATCAATACAGGTTTGATTGTCCATTTAGAAGCTGGTAATAAATCTTCATATCCTGGCACTGGAAATATTTGGTACAGCTTAGTCGGAAATGCATATGGAGAACTTATTAATAATGTTGGCTTTGTAGATAATTATAAAGCTAGCTATTTTACATTGAATGGTACTAATCAATACATTCAATTAAACAACTTTAATTTTACTCAATCTTCTTCAGCTAATCAATATACAATTATCATATCTGCTAAATTAAATTCAACATCAGCAAGTAGAAGGCAATTAATTTCTCCTGACGATGGTGGATTTGACTGGGGAATTGGCGCTGGTGATGGAACTAAATTCTCAATATTTACTGGAAATGATATTCAAACAGGAAGAAATCAAGACACTAATTGGCATATATTCGCTGGACAATGGAGTTTTGCTGGTACTAAATTATATATTGATGACTCTTTAGATGTAAATACAACAACTATTTCTTTTGAGTCAAGTATTAATGTAACAAATATTGGTAGAAATCCTGGTTACGGCGAATATTGGCATGGAAATGTATCAACTGTTTTAATCTATGATAGAATTTTAACAACACAAGAATTAACTCAAATCTATAACTCGTTAAGAATCACTACGTTCCCAGCATTACTCAATAACGTAACATATTCTAACGACAACTCAGGATCTTTAGTATTTAATGGAACAAACAGCTATATTGATGTACCATACACCCAAACTGCAGTAACAAAATATTCCATATCTATGTGGGTGAAAACAACACAATCTAATACAACACTCATATATAACAGAGGAATAACATCTACTTCTGGAGTTTCTATTACATTAAAGATAGGATCAGGAAAGGTTCAGTTTATTCCTTGTGATGGTGATGGAATAGTCTTTGGAACTTTAGCTTCTACTATAATAAATGATAACCTCTGGCATCATATTGTAGTAGTGATGAATGGAACTTCTGGATTAACTCCAACAGAACAAAATTTCAATTCTTTCATTAAAATTTATGTTGATAATAATCTTGAAACTTTAACATTTACCGGAGCAATGTTTGCACCAGCTCTTCCATATACAGGTTTACAAAACTTACAAATTGGAAGATCTGTAGCATGGAACGAATACTACTCAGGACAAATTGGTACAGTACAAATTTTCACAAAAGCCCTAACAGCAACAGAAGTAAGAGGCATTTATACAGGTCTAGAAAATCCAGGAGTTGGCACACATACAATCAAACCTGAACTTGTTAATATACCATCTGGAACAATACCATCCTTAGAAAATGTCAACATCCAAAATATCTTTGCTAATTACAATCTTAGACATCTTTCAGTATTAAGCTCTGAAATTCTTCCTAACACTAATGCATTTACAAATATCTTCTATGAACAATTTGAAACAGCAAGCTCCTTAAATTTTGGAGACACTGTTAATTATGTAAAATCCGACACAACAGATCAGGTGTATGGACTTAATACATTTAACGAACCACCTCCAATTAATGCTGGTGCTACTGGATTTGGAATTTACTGGTTTACAATGGGACCACTCTATAAACCATTCGTAAAATATACCGGCATTTCTGGTTTTGGTATGAAGAGAGTTGATAACCAAAGCGGAAATAAGGTTTTAATCTATCAAACTCAATATAATAAATCTTCCAGTTTCTTCTGGTCTGGTTTTGTAAGAACATCTCTAGGATATATCACCACTGGACTTTCTGGAATAGCTTTTGGAATTCAACCTTCAGATATTTATAATGGATACTTCGCTGTCATAGATATTAGAAACGGAATTGCTGACACTGCTGCATTCCAATTAAGAAAGGGTATTAACAATCTAACGCCTCTTGCTTTTGATATGAATGTTAATATTACGCTCGACAAATGGTACAGAATAACAGCAGAATGGAAAACTAATGGAGATATAACTGTAAGATTATATAGCTTTGAAAATATTCTTTTATCAACCTTATCTGTAAATGACACAACATACTCTTCTGGCTATATTGGACTAACTTCATACTCTAACAGTTTATTTGATAACTTTACTAACATAAATTCTCAAACAACATTACCATCTACAATCTTATCAAGAGAATTTGTAGATATTCATAGAATCAATGCAGGAACAGTTTCTATAACTCAATTTGGATCTATTATTACTGGGGAAACTACTGGAATTCATAGCATTAAGGTCGAAATCGTTTACATGGTTTCTAGCCCTATAGATTCCAGAGAATTCGTACCTACACAAAGAGTTAACCCAGGACCAGTAAGAATCTTCCATCAAGGATTCTCAAATGTTTCTATCCTAGGTTCGCATACATTATTAGCTGGTGGAAAGAACTTATCACCAACTACAATCTTAACTGGTCAAATTCTCGGTACTCATAGAATTAAGCCTGAAGTTGCTAAGATTTTACATAGAAGCTTAATTAATACAAACATCTTAGGTATACATAGACTCAATCCTGGAAATGTAAATATCAATAGTGTTACATCTATACCTTCACAAGAGCAATTTGAAAATTATAGATTAGTAGCTGGAGTCGCAAAGATTTTACCAAGCTCGTTTACAGTTGCTCATATTTTAGGAATTCATACTGTAAGGCCTGGAGTTGTTAATATTCTTTCTGGAACAATTTCTTCAAGAGAATTTGTAAATAGACATAGTTTATCTTCAATCGCTAGATTAATACCTACAAGCATATTGACAGGGCAAGTTTTAGGACTACATGCATTCCAACTTAAGAATAACATTAGTGCTGCAACAATATTATCTGCAGAAGCTCTTGGAATTCATCTATTTAAGGCAGTTCATAAGATATTACCACGAACGCTTGTTAATAACTCATACGTAGAAACACCTAAATTCATCTTTGAAATACGTGATGGCTTCCTCAAGATTATGATTTTACCAATAGGAACAATAGGTATGATAACTAACGATTATGGTAATATTATTGTAAGTGTAACAAGTGTTTCAACTATAGAATAACAAATTAGTAGTAAATATATCTTGTAAATTTAAGTCAATAAAAATAGATTATGGAAATAAAAATATACAATAATGAAGGTTACCCTAGCATAAAAAGAGGATAACTAAGAATAAATTGTAGAAAATTACTATTATACTTTTTGTGAGGAAAAATATATGGCTAACGCTCTTTATGATACTGGTAGAAACGCATTCTTATTAGGTCAAATCAACTGGTCGAGCAACTCTTTTAAGGTTGTGCTTTTATCCAGCGCTTATTCTGTTAACTTAGCAACACATCAATATTTATCTGATATTACTGCTGGTGCTAGAGTTGGGACATCGGCTGCATTGACAACATCGACTCCTGGTGCTGGTGTCGCTAACGCTTCTAATATTACTCTTACTGCAGTCTCTGGTTCTCAGATCACTCAGTTTGTAATTTATAGAGATACTGGGACAGAAGGTACGTCACAATTGATAGCTTATTTCGATACTGCAACAAACTTGCCGATTCAACCAAACGGTGGAGACATCACCGTACAATGGAGTACGGATGCCAGCAAAGTGTTCAAATTATAGTATCATTCATGCAGATACACCATCATTAGACTGTTTTTAGTGTATAATATTAATATGTTTACACAAAAACCAATTGATAAAATTTGTGCAGTTTGTAACACAACTTTTAATACAAAAAATTATCGTCAAAAATACTGCTCTCCAGATTGTAAAGTTAAGAGATTAGGAATGTCAATTTGCAAACAATGTAATATTGAGTTTCCAATCAAAGCTCATACAACTGGAGAGCTTTGTTCTTCTGAATGTTGGTATAAATACTACGATATTCATGGAAAAATTACTAACAAATGCCCTGTATGCGAAAAAACTTACCATGGAAGAGGACAAACATGTAGTTCTGCATGTGGGTATAAATATATCAGGATGAAGAATCCACTCAGAAATGAATTATGTAAAGAATGTGGCAAGAGTCTTGAGGATAAAAAACCTGGAAGAATTTATTGTTCAAAAAAATGCGCATCTCAAAATAAAAATAACACTCACCTTAGATATGAAAATGGTGATACCATTAAAAGAGAAGATGGGTATTTAAAACTTAAGGTAGATGGCAAATGGGTTTTAGAGCACAGATATGCAATTGAGCAGAGCATAGGAAGAAAACTTCACAAAGAAGAAAGAGTCCATCATAAAAACGGTAATAGATCAGACAATAGACTTGAAAATCTTGAGTTATGGGCAATTCATAAAAAAGATCCGGCAGGTAGTAGAGTTGATGATCTAAAAAATGATATATATGATAAGCTTTTGAATAGTGAAACATTAGAAAATCTTAAAGAGGAAGATAAGATCCTAATTAAGAAAATTATTTTTGAAGGAATTAAATAAAATGGATTTTTCAACATTAACTGACGAGCAACTTAATGAGCTTTGGGCAGAAAAGCAAAGAACTGTAGAAGTTGCAAATGAAGAATTAAATCAAGTTGCTGCAGCTGTTAAGTCAAGATTGATTGAAGCAGAAGTTGTGAGAAAAATTGGTGGAATTACCGCTGAAGAATTAGAAGTTCTTAGAAATATGGCCCCAACTACACAAAGCATGAACACTGCATCTATTGAATCTGAAGAAAGTGTTATTTGGAACTAGAAGTAAAAACCACATGTCTATACTTAAAAAGCCAGCTTAATGCTGGCTTTTTTTGTAAGAATACTAGTTATGATTTAAGAATACATTTAAAGAGGTAATGCAATGAATCAAAAATTATATTCGAATTCTACGATAAGGATTGAAGCTCAAGTAAAATTAAGGGATGGAACTTTAACTAATCCGACAGGCATTAGATTTTTAATTACTGATCCTGCTGATATTACCACTACATATGTTTACGGTACAAATATTCAACTTAAACGTGATGTTGGAATTACTGGTATTTATTATGTCGAATGGTTAGCTTTATTGCCTGGAAAATATAGATACACTTGGGAATCCTATGGTGATATTTCAATTGCCCAAAAGGGTATGTTTGAAGTAGAAGATTCAAGGTGGTAAATAAATGCCTTATCCAGGTCCTATAAATAATCATGAGGGAGCTACTGGTTTATTAATCAGAAGTTTAAAAGTAAATAATTATTACCTTATGGTGGATGAATTTTCTATAAATCAAAAACAAGATATAGAAATAAATCAAAATTTCATACAAGGTGGTCCAGGAGCAGCAATTTCAAATATTGGCGCTAAAAGATTTGAAGGATCTTTAACATGTCCATTGAGAGTTGATAGAAATGGAAACTTAGATCCTGCTGTCAAAGAATTATTAAAGCATGCAGAAAGTCCAATGACAGCTTTAAGAATTGACACAAATCATATTGCTTCTCATTATGGCATTACAGCTGGCAGTGTTCCAACAATAAATAATGAACTTTTATCTTTAAATTGTGTATTAATTAAAAATTTAAAAATATCTTGTTCTCCTGACGATGAATATGCAAAATTAACAGCAGATTTTGTCGGAATGATTGATGGAAAAATAAATTTAGAATATGTAGCTCCATCTGATGCCACTTATCTTAAAAGAGCTTTATCATGGTTAGATTTAGATGCTTACAGAGAAGAAAGCCAAATGAGATCTTTATCTGGCTTTAGTATTAATATTGAAAATGAATCTGAAACTCATGCTTTTTTAATGCCAATAACTACAGCTGTTTTTCAAAGAAATGATCAAATTCAGTTTATTGGTGTAAAGGCTACTAAATGGACTGGTGAAATGAATGAGGTAATGAGAAGAGGAATGGAATTACATCAGCACATTCATGGTGGTTGGATGGTTAATGAAAATTTAACTTTTAAACTTGGTAAATTACAAATAACATTTCATCATCCATTATTTAATATATCTGATGTCCCATTATCTGCAAAAATTCTTAAGAGAACTACTTCTTGGACTAAAATACAATCTCCTAATGAGCCAATGACAGCAGGAGGGCTTTTTACTTTTAATGAATAAATCTTTAATAACAAGGAAAATAAAAGATTCTTGTAATATAAAAAGTTATATCGTGTCGCAAAAACGAAATTTAAATTTATAGGTGGAAAAACATGCCTCTTAATAATAACCTTTACGGTGTATATAAGACCCTCAAGATTGGTGGGGTTTCGTACATCGTTGAATCTGCATCTAGAAATAGATCCATGGAAGTTAGCCCTAAGAGCTACGTCCAAGGAACCCCTCTTTCGGCTATCTTGGATAT
>Ga0208800_1000018_pt1 | contig 39653 bp, 29 predicted proteins | sample ColrivemetaGS541_FD_187619 | JGI IMG/M metagenome (GOLD analysis project Ga0208800, IMG submission 187619) | Estuarine microbial communities from the Columbia River estuary - Freshwater metaG S.541 (SPAdes) (version 2) | ecosystem: Environmental > Aquatic > Marine > Intertidal zone > Estuary ...
ATCTCCACCTTGATACAAATTACCTGCATGATAACCAATCGCGACTGAACTTGCGTTTTGCCCCTCGTAACCTGCTTGATTACCTATAGCAACTGTATTCGCTTGTTGAGTATCCAAACCAGCATTACTACCTATTGCAATTGCAAAGTTTGATTGAGAACTTAAACCTGCATTATTACCAATAGCAATCGCATCAGTACCTTGTGCGGACATAGAAGCTGTATTTGCACCAAGTGCGATGTTTGTTGAAGTCAAGTTTAATGTACCAACAGTCATACCGGTAGCATCGATTGATCCAGTGCTAACAGCAGTAGCGACAACATTTGTCGTTAATAAAGTTGCAACTGTTGCAGTTGTTACATTAGCGTTAGTTGCTTGTAAACTAGCTGAAGTAAGACCAGTGGACAGATTCAATGTACCAGCACTAACATTAGTCGCTACAACGTTTGTTGATGTAATGTTTGTAGAATAAACCGCACCTGTTGTAAGTGACGTGCTTGCACGAATAGTTCCAGATACATCTAATTTAGCTCCTGGAGCAGTTGTACCAATACCAACATTTCCTGTACTATTCCATGCTAAAGAAGTTTTGCTACCACCTCGTTTTGTACCTAATGCACCATCTGAAAACCCAAATACTGCTATACCATCTGTAGGAAAAGATCCTTCAAAATAACTATTAACTGATGCATTGTTACCAGAATATTCTATACCTTTGTTATTATCATCTAAATATAGTGCACCACTAGTTCCAATTCCAGCATTTTTCATCACACTTCTACCACTAACTTCTAATGCTAAACTAGGATTAACTACACCAATACCCACATTTCCTCCTGTTGTGAAAATATTTCCTATAGTATTTGAATTTCCTATAGCTAATAAACTCGTTGTTATACGAGCTGTGGCGATAGTTGAAGTTGTAACATTCTCATTTGTAATTTGAGCACTAGCAGAAGTTAAACCAGTTGAAAGCGTAAGCGTAGCAGCACTAACATTTGTAGAAACAGTATTACTATTTAACAAAGTAGAAACTGTTGCTGTTGTAATGTTGGCATTAGTTGCTTGTAAACTAGCAGCTGTTAACCCAGTGGACAGCGTAAGCGTTGCACTGGAAATATTTGTTGAATTTTGGTTAGTAATTTGAGCTGAAGCAGATGTTAAACCTGTTGAAAGATTTATCGTAGCACTAGAAACATTTGTTGAATTTTGATTTGTCGTTAACAACGTCGCAACTGTTAGATTTGTTACATTAGCGTTAGTAATTTGAGCACTAGCTGAAGTAAGACCAGTAGACAAATTAAGCGTACCAGCACTAACATTAGTTGCAACTACATTTGTTGATGTAATGTTTGTAGAATAAACCGCACCTGTTGTAAGTGACGTGCTTGCACGAATAGTTCCAAATACATCTAATTTAGCTGTTGGACTAGAAGTACCTATACCTACATTACCTCCTGGTAACTGAAAACATAAATTCTGCGGTGATTCTATACCATACTCGAAAGCAAATATACTTCCTACTGTACCAGTATGTTGAAATCCTATTCTTTTTTGAGATGCTGCACCTGCAACATATAAACTGTGACCAAAAAAATCTTGTCCTGTAATTAATAAAGAACCATTTGTACCAACACCTCCAGGACCAGTAAATCTTCCATTACCTGCAACATCTAATTTAGCAACAGGACTACTAACACCAATACCTACATTACCACCAGTTGTAATAATTGCTCCAACCGTATTTGAATTTCCTATTGCTAATAAACTAGTTGTTACACGAGCTGTGGCGATAGTTGAAGTTGTAACATTTGCATTTGTAATTTGAGCACTATTACTTGTTATTCCAGTAGAAAGATTTAGTGTAGCGGCACTAACATTTGTTGAATTTTGGTTTGTAATTTGTGCAGAAGCTGATGTAATACCAGATGACAAATTTAACGTAGCACTACTTATATTTGTTGAAACAACATTAGTGTTTAATAACGTTGTAATGTTGGCATCTGTAATTTTAGCAACTCCGGCAGTTATATTTGTATCCATTAAATTTGTTGTTGTAATATTAACAGCTGTTAAAGTTCCAGCTACATAAAGATCTCCTGATAAACTTAAAGTTCCTCCTGTAATAATACTTGCTGCTACAAGGCTAGAATTAACAGTTGATGCTGACACTGTTCCAGTTGTAACACTACCAAGAACTGTTGTTCCACTTACATTTAAATTTGCAGCTGTTAATCCAGTTGACACTTTAATTGTTCCTCTAACATCCAACGTTGCTTCTGGGGCCGTTGTATTAATACCAACGTTTCCATTTGTATAAGATAAATTACCACCTGTACCAGTTGTCCATTGTGAATTTACATAAGGTGTTCCATTTTCATATAAAGTTCCTGTAAAATTAATATTTCCTGCTGTCAAAGCAGTTACATTTAAAGTACCAATAGATGCATTTGTATTAGAAATATCTGTAATTTTAGCAGTTCCAGATGTTAATCCTGTGGACAGCGTTAATGTAGAACTACTTATATTTGTTGAAATAGCATTTGTATTTAATAAAGTTGCTACGGTTGCAGTTGTAACATTAGCATTAGTTGCATATAGACTAGAAGATGTAATTGAATCTGAAAGTGTAAGTGTTCCAGAACTAATATTTGTTGAAATAATGTTTGTATTTAATAAAGTAGAGATTGTTGAAGTAGTAACATTTGCGTTTGTAATTTGAGCAGAACCAGAAGTTAGACCAGTAGATAGATTAAGTGTACCACTTGAAATATTTGTTACATTTGCATTTGTAACATGTAATGCTCCAGCTGTAATGGAGTCTGTTACTCTTATTCCTCCAGAAACATCCAATTTATAGGTTGGATCTGATGTACCTATACCTAAATTTTGTTGTGTATATATTTCACTATTAGCATTAGTATCCCAAATTGATGATCCACTATATAAACTTCCATTTTTGTAAAAGTTTCCTGTAAAGTTAATATCTCCTGTTACATCTAAATGAAATTGTGGAGAAGTTGTAACAATACCAACTTTTTCTCCTACTATCATTTTTTTAGCAATAGACGCATCACCCATACTTGTAATAGCACCTCCATTTGAGAAATTAGTAAAACTATTTGCATTTTGCGCTAAGATTCTAGAAGTACCACCAATTGTAAAGACATTAGATGCATATACTAAATCTGTGTTAGCAATAGTATCAACTGAATTTGAATATAAAAGTCTGTTAGCTATATATGGTCCACTAGTATTATTAATATAACCTGATCCTTCTCCTAATGGTGTAGATCCAGGAGGCGCTGTAGTATTAGCTCTATATCTAATAGTTGTAGTTGTACCAGCATCATTAGAATTTGTATATTGAATTTGACCGCGTCCGCTTGAATTAACTATTTTAAAATTAACTCCGGTTTGATCACCTGTAAATGACGATGTAATAACCCATCCTGAAGGTTTATAAACACCATTAATTTCCCATAAAGCATATTTAGAAATAGCACCACTAACAGTTATATTTATAATTGCTTTAAAAGAATTTGCAATAGAATCATCAAAATTAAAGTCAGTAATATCAGTAAAGGTTCCAGATCTATCAAGTATAGCCTGTTGTTCAAAAATAATATCATTTTTATTAGGTGTAATCTTAACATTATTAACTGCAACGTGACCAGTAATATATGTATCTTTACCAGATATACCACCTTTTACAACTAACCCACCACTGGTAGAACCAGCATTAGTTGTATCTAATATAACAACCTGCTCGTGATAATATAAAGCGTTTTCATTGTATTCGGACATTTATTATACAATAACTATATATTTTTATTTTATAAATATAATTAGTTAATTTATAAAATAAATATTAAACTTGTTTATGCGTTCAACAAGTATGTTTTATTATTGTTTTATACTATATTTATGCATTGTTTAACAAGTTTATTTTATCATTAATATTTAAACGTTTGTAATAATGATGTTGTAAAATAATAACAATATCTAATAAAATGGAAAATATAGACGAAACTAGCCAAGGAATATTTTGATATAAGTATTTAGGAGTAGAATAAATTACGCCTATATAAAATAGATTTCCTAAAATTGTAAAAAGATACATCAATAATGATAATCCTTCAGTTGTTTTAGTAATCCAATTTTCATAAATTTGAGGAAATCTGCCAAAAATATATAAAGACATTGTTATCCATGAAATAAACCCACCAATCTCATTATACGATCTTTTTATAAAACATGATAATATTATACCTGTTAAAATATTTATTATAATAAATAATCTTGACCCATTCATTTCTAATTTGCTCATTTTATCACCATAAAACAATACAAAGTTTATTAGTATTACACCTACTAAAAAATGATACCAACTCATAATCATAAAATTAACAGGTAAATATAACAATATTGTTCCAAATAAACTTAACGCATCAGCTTGCGTCCATAAAACTAACATCCAAATAGAAATACCCTTAGATGATTTGTTTTTATATATTAAAACAAATTGAGGTATATAAACTATACTATAAAATACTAAAGAGAATAAACTAAATATATGACTAGAATCCATTTAATGTTAAGAAAACGTGTAATAATTCAATTTATTTTAATATATATTAATAATAACTATGATGAATCATTATCGTAAATTTCTAAAGGTAATAAAATCAGATTTGTTTAAATTTTTTAAAGATGCATATAGATCATTTCAAATAGACAAAACTGATGAATATATTTTCCGCTTAGATTTTTTAAACTTTTATTTATATTGTTTTGATGAAAATTACAAAAATTCATTAAAACTATTACCAATAAAACAAATAATACAACCTACAATAAAATATAATATACTAAAAGAACAAAACACAAATACCTGGTTTTTTGTTTGTGATAATATTATTGTTTTTCATATAAATTTTAATGATTTTGAAGATTTTTATCTATCATTTATTTATTCTGAATTTAAAATGATCTTTTATAAAACACACTCGCATTACATCATTTTTTGCGTTTCTCATAAACCCAATGAAATAAAAGATATAAAAAGTTTTTTATTATATAATAATAATGATATTAGATATACAATTTTATCATTTTTCATTAATAACGAAGGACCAAAACGACTACCAATAAATGAAAAAACAGAATACCCCGCAGAATATCCAACAGAATATCCAACAGAATATTCCAAACCAATAATCTATAACAATAATTTAAAATACAGCGGTATTATTCCGTTAAATATAGATTATAAATCATTAAGAATAAATAATATAAAAAAATACTGTTTAACATTTCATTCTATTATAGGACTCGGTGTTCCTCAGAAACAATTAGTAGAAACAGTAAATATTATTTTAGAGTATATTAAAAACAATACTTATCTACCATGTAATTACATTAATTTATATTAATTACATTATTTTAATAAATAATGTTTAATATCAAAACAGGGCTTACGCCTGCAACCAAATTATTAAAATGTATATTGTATTTTGGTTGCAGGCGTAAGCCCTGTTTTGATATTAATTATAATTAATATTTACAATAATGTTTAATTTTGATATTACTTTTTTAAAAAGTAATAATATATGCAATCTAAACCAGGCACAATTTTTGTAAGTATTGCAAGTTATAGAGATGATGTATGTAGTACTACATTGGATTCATTATATACTATGGCTGATAAAAAGGAAAGAGTATATGTAGGAATATGTCAACAAAACAAAAACGAAGAAGACCGTGGTATAGATTGTGTGTCAAAAGGTTATCAAGATCATCCCAATGTAAAGATAATAAGAATACCACACTTTGATGCAAAAGGTCCTACTCATGCAAGATATTTATGTAGTACATTATGGAATGGAGAAGAATATTTTTTACAAATAGATAGTCATAGTAAATTCGTGAAGGGTTGGGATACATTATGTATAAATATGTTAACAGATATAAAAAATAAGGGCTTATCAAAAAAACCTGTATTGAGTCACTATCCAAAAGAAATAAGTACATATGACGAATACAATGATACAATAAAAAACAATGTTACAAGAATATGCAAATCATTTTTTAATGATAGAGAAATGATCTCATTTATGGGTGCAGAAGAGATAAATAGTAATAACGTCCCGTACATGACACCATATGTTGCTGGAGGTATGGTATTTTGCGAATCTTATTTTTTAAAAGAATTACCATTTGATCCTAATTTGCCATTTTTATTTGTTGGTGAAGAAATATTACATAGCATAAGATTTTACACAAATGGTTGGGATGTATTCACACCTACAGAAAATATTGTATTTCACGAATATACAAGAGCAGAAAAACCTAAAATATGGACAGATAATCCATACTATTCAGATATTCCAGCATTTGATAAAGTTAAGTATTATTTGAAATTAGTTGATAGTGACAAAGATGTAAAAAATTATTTAAAATTTAATTTAGATAAATATGGTTTAGGAACAGTAAGAACACTAGAAGATTACTATAACTTTGCAGGAATAGATATAGTAAATAAAAAAGTATATAAAAATTTTTGTAAAACAAATAATATTGCAACACAAGAAGATATTTTAATGAGTAATGAAATTAATCATAAAAAAGATATTACTACAAATTTAAAAACAATTTCTACTAACACAATAACTTTTTTTAAAAATTACGTAACATTAAAAAATATAATATTATTTTTAATCGTAATTGGTATGATTGCGGTTATAATTTATTATATTTTAAATAAAAAATTACCGTTTAAAATTTCAAATAAAAAGTAACTACTGTTTATTTTCTAAATCGAGTTTAAATTTAAAATAAAATCTATATTATATATTATTATGAAAGTACTAGTAACAGGTGGTACAGGTTTAGTAGGTTCTTCAATAAAAGAATTGATATCAACTAAGAATGAAAATGAATATGTTTTTTTAAGTAGTAAACAAACAGATTTAAGAGATTCTGTTGCTTGTGAAAATTTATTTTCAAATGGAAATTTTGACACTGTTATACATCTGGCATCAAAGGTATCAGGTCTGTATGGTAATTTATCAAATAATTATAAAATGTTAGTAGATAATATCAAAATTAATACGAATATTTTAGAATGTTGTGAAAAATATAAAGTTAAAAGATTAATTAATACACTTAGTACTTGTGTATTCGGTAATGATCTTAAGTATCCACTTACATCTGATCAAATGTATGATAAAAAACCTGATAATAGTAATGAAGGATATAGTTATAGTAAAAGAATCCTTGATACTGGTTCTAAATTGTTAACTAAATATTCTAATATAGAAATCGTCTCATTAATCCCAACAAATATATATGGACCTGAAGATAATTTCAATTTACATGACGGTCATGTTTTACCTGCTTTAATACATAAATGTTTCATTGCTAAAAATAATAATAAACCTTTAATAATTAAAGGAGGAGGTCAAAGTCTACGTCAGTTTATATACTCTTTTGATTTAGGAAAAATTATTTTACATTTTGTTAATTGTAAATTAGAGAAAAAATTTAATCAATTAATAGTTGGTCCACCAGTTAAAGATGAAATAACTATTAAAGATCTTGTAAATAAAATTATAAAAGAATTTAATTTTAATGGCGAAGTTATATACGACAGTAATTTTCCAGAAGGTCAACATAAGAAAACAGTTGATGATTCTGAAATTTTAGAATATATACCAAATTTTAAATTTACATCATTAGATGTTGCTTTAAAAAAAACAATAGATTATTTTATAGAAAATTACGAAACTGTTAGAAAATAGGAAAATTTAAATTACCATATTCACCATAATATTTTATAGTTGCTATATCTCTACATTTAGCTGCATCTATTTCATTATTAAATCTTCCTAAAAATTTTTCTTTATTATTTATAGTTATGGATGTTTTCCATTTATTTCTAGTTTTATCCCATGATACTCCTATATATTCAGATGTACTATTTTTAGAAGATTTTTTATTCATAGAATTTTGTTTAGATGTAACTATTCGTAAATTACATTTTCTATTATCTAATGGATTATTATTAATATGATCAACTACATCTTTACCATTATAATTTAATACATATCTATGCAATCTTATATTTTTACTATCAACAATACCATGAACATATCCTCTATTAATATACCAACGATATTTCATCAAATCATTATAATTTTCTTCATCAACAATTGTTTCTCCGATTTTTTCTTTTTTTTTATTAAATAATTCTATTATACAATCATTATTTTCATTTCTTATAATTATTTGTGGTAGAATTATATTTGGAACTATTATATTTTTAACTTCATTAAGTCTTTTTTCAGCTTCTTCTAAACTGTAAAAATATTCTTTGTAATTTTTAAAAATAATTCTGAATTTATTTTTATTTGATTTATAAATATATTTTGGTAAATTATTTAATTTTTGTAATTTAATATATTTTATAAAATTGTCTGGTTTTGGTATATTATTTAATTTAGCTGTTATAATATTATATTCTTTCATCCATAAATCCCATTGATAAGCACATTCTTCTTCTGTATTATAAGTCGCGTACATATATTCACTATTATATCTTAACTCAGTTCTCCATTTTTTATTATGAAACGAAACTCCTATGTATTTACTAGAAGTATTCTTTGCTTTTAATTTATTTCTGTTATTTTCAGTTGCTGTAACAATTCTTAAATTTTCTCTAGAATTATCTATTCTATTATTATTAATATGATCTATAAAATTATGTCTTGTAAGTTTTTTATTACAAATTAATTCAATCATAATATATCTATGCAATAACCATTTCTTATTATTAATGGTAGAATATATATAATTACCATATCCTTTATGCCATTTAAATTGCTTAAGATGATCGTAGTCTTCATCTGATACTAACGTATATTCTCTTATATCTTTATTTTTACTACTTAATAATATTTGTTTCATTTAATTATAATCATATATGATTAAATAAATTTAATTTCTCAACGTGGTTATTTTTTATTTTTATGATAATTATCATTATTTCTTTTTAAAATAATTTCTTTATTCTTTTCATAATACTTTTTATAATTACTTGTATATTTTCCTAATCGTTTTTTTAATTCTATATTTTCATTTTTCACTTGTCCAAGTTCATTTTTTAACAACTCAATTTGAGTATCTTTATCAAGAAAGTTTTCCATTATATTATAAATTATATTATTTTTAAATTCATATATTTAAAAAGTTACATCAAAAGATAGGAATTAAAGCCAGCAAATAAATTAAATTATAATAGTAGTTCTTGCACACCCGAACCTAGTTTTGATGTAACTATTTGTAAATCATAAAAAGATCATTTCTTAATACGTGTTTATTTCTAATCAGATTTTTTATATATAAATCACTTTTATATTTTAATATAAAATTGTAGGATAATTTTTGATTTAATGCTATTGCTTGAAAAAACATCAGTTTATCAAAATCACTAATGTTTTCTACTAATGTTTCTAAAAAATATTCATCTATTATTTGATAATTTAATATAAATTGTAAATTTAATTTATCTATATGTAGCCTTATAAATTCCATTGATAATTTTGTAAATTGAGAAACATTTGTCCAACATATCATATCCATTTTTGATAAATAATATACAACAATATTTTCATTTATACCATGTTTAGTTAATTCTTGTAAAATTAATCTATTACCATATTTTTCTATCAATTCTAATGATATTATTTCTTTATTTGAAGATATTATATGCCATTTAACATTATCTATGTATTTTGTAATAAAATTTAAATCTAAATTTTCATTTAACCAAACCAAATTCCAATTTTCAACTGACAAATCATACGTTTCTACTATATAAGTAATTAAATCCAATGGTATTTTTTTTTGATAAATTAATAATAATCTCCAGTTTATTTTATCAAACAATTTTCTAATTGTAGTTTCAGAAAATGTTTGATAAATACACATGTATTCTAAAGTTTGACTATCATCTACCCATTCTATTACATAATCTGGAATATAATTTTTATTTAGTTTATTGTTTAATATAATACCAACCCAATCTATTATATATTTAAAATTCTCAAATGTATTTTTGTTTTTAGGAATTAATTCAAATGAATCGTTATTTAAATTATCTATAAATCTCCACTTGTTTATTTGTATTAACTTATATAAATAACGATTCACACACATTAATTTACTCAATTCTATTAATGATATATCTTTAAATATATTAAACCATATTTCTACTGGTAAATTCATTTATATTTATATTTTTATATTTATATTTAATGTTAATTAAAAATTAATTTTTAATCGCATAATTAACTGGATGAGTTATTAAATTTTTCATGTCGTATATTAAACTAGTATCTTTTAAATCTTTTTTTAAATTATCTTGTAAATCATTTACAATTTGATTATTTAAATTAAATATTATAAATACATATTTATTATCATTTTTTAAGATATTATTTATTTTTGTTAAATCATCAATCTTATAATTAATTTTATTATTATTCAATAAAAAATTATCTCCTATACAACATTTACATTGCGGTATATATACAAATTCATATTTATTGATTTTATATCTATCAAATAACTTATTCGTTTCAAATAACTTATTATACCAATTTCTATTAATGCTATTATATTTGTCAATTCTATATATACCAATATTCATTTCATCGTATAATGTTGAAACTACGTTAGGTGAAACAGTACATGTATCTAAAATTATTTTATAAAATACGTAATTATTTTCAATGTGTACATCATCTAATTCAAATCCATTATTTGTACATAAACGTTTTAAAGAATTTGTAGTAAATAAATTCTTCACTTGTTTATCTATTATTAAATAATCAATTGGATCCATAGAGTGATAATTTATTACAAAAATACTTGTATTTACATTACATAGTTCTTTACACATTGTTAAAATTTTATTTGAATCTTTACATGTCAATAATGTTGTATTCAGTATTATTATATCAAATGAATTATAATTATATTTTAAATTTTTAATAGTCTTTTCTGATAAAATATCCCTATAACATTTATGTTTAGAAAAATAACTAGGTCTAAAATTTAGCGATAAAGATACTGTCTTTATATATGTTTTTGGTATACGTGTAAAATTCATAATATTAGTAAATAAAGTATCTAATAAATTTGTATCATTATTATTAATATCCAAAATTCTTATTTTCTGATCACTTTTTAAATTATCAATTGACTTGAAAATAAATTTCATAAACATCGTTTCGTTATAATGCGACAATTTATTGTAACTACTGTTTAATATTTCTGATTTTTGTAAATGAAAACAATTATCACAAACATTTATACTATTAGTTTCTGATAATATTAAAAAATGTTCCATAATATTATTACAGCAAATACAATGTATATCATCCATTATTATTAATCAAGTATTAAAAATATTTTATTTAACGAATTAATCTTTCTTTAGCAGCTAATACCATTTCTTTAACTAAATCTTTAAATTCTAAATCATATGTCCAACCTAAAATACGTTTTGCTTTACTAGCATCTCCTATTAAACATTCAATATCAATATCACGATAATATTTTGAATTTACTTGAACAATTGTTTCACCAGTTCCTTTTTTAATACCAACTTCATTAACTCCTTCACCCTTCCATTCAACTTCAATACCTATTTCACTAAATGCTAATTCTACAAATTCACGGACAGAATGAGTTTCTCCAGTAGCAATCACAAAATTTTCAGGTTTTTCTTGCTGTAACATTTTATACACCGCTTCCATATAAAATTTCGCTGAACCCCAATCGCGTCTAGCATTTAAATTACCCAATTGTAATGGTTTCAAATCTTCAGAAACTACATATTTAGCCGCATAATCTGCAATTTTTTGAGTTACAAATGTATGACCACGTCTAGGTCCTTCATGATTAAAAAGTAAAGAATTCACAACAAACATTCCATACGCATCACGATACATATTACATAATTGTTGAGCTGCATATTTTGATATAGCATACACTGAACACGGATTTTGAGGTGAATCTTCATTTAATTTAAAACTGCCATCTGTAATATTACCAAAAATTTCACTAGTTGAAGCAGAATATATTTTACATGTTTTCTCAAGGCCTAAAGAACGAACACTTTGTAAAATTGATAATGTGCCTAATGTATTTGTTTGAAAGGTATAATTTTCAAGATCATGGCTCACTTTCACATGTGACATGGCTCCGAAGTGTACTATGTAATCTGGTCTTACTTTTGCAATTATATTATGAACATTCATTGGATCGGTTAAATCACAATAATGTAATTTTAATTTATCAAAAATATGATCTATATTTTGTGTATTAAATGTTGCTGATCTACGCATAGTTCCATGTAAATTAATATAACCCTTTTCCAAAAGTAAGTCAAACATCAAGCTCGAATCTTGGCCACACGCACCTGTGAGTAGCCATGTTTTATTTAATTCTTCTTTTGATAATTGCATATGAATTTATATTATCAATTGTTTTTAAATTAAAAATTTAACGTAATTTGTAATTTAAAATTTTATAAAAGTAGTATAATTTACAATTCATCTTCGTCAGTTTCTTCAACATTATCTTCAACATCAGTATCACTTGATCTATCATCGTGATTAACGTTACTTGATTTTTCTTTATTAATATCGCTTATTTCATATTCTTCGTTATATTCATTAGTAGAAAAAAACAAGTTTCCTTTTACATAATAAGAATAAACTGGTACAGCAAATACTGCAGTTACAACACCAGCAGATAATTGAGCTAGTGTTTGAATAAATTGTGTCATAAAAATTTCATTGTAATTTGGCATTTTGTTTATATATATATAAATCTGTATTTTTTAAATTCAATTTTTATTAAAATTAAATTTTATTTGTTGATAAATATTAATATAAAAATGGCTAGTAAAAATATTTGTGCGCCGAATATATCAATAAAAAACCATTGGACATGTTTTACATTAGATGAGTTAAAAGAAATAGCTAATGCATTCAATATATATATACAAAACAATAAAATGTGTGGAAAAAATACATGTGTCTCTAAAAATCAAATACCTATTGAAAATAAAACAAAATTACAATTATGGAAATCTATATATAATAAACTTAAACCAATTTGTAAATATGAAAATTGTTGGATAGATTTAGATTTTATTAAACAGATAGACGATTTAAATTTAAGAGAAAAAATTAAATATTTCACATTTAAACCTAAAATGAACAAACATTATAACAAATGGTTAAACACAAAAGATATAAATGCTGTGTTACAACAATATCAAGAAGTTTATAAAACTTTTAATTTTTTAGGTGCACTTCCTAGTGATTTTTATAAAATAGTTAAATTAAAATGGAGTGATTTGTACAAATACAAAAAAATAGGTATTATATTTAATTTAGATGAGCATAATAAAACAGGAAGTCATTGGGTATCTTTTTTAATAGACAATACATCAAAAACAATAGAATATTATGATTCTGTAGGTGATAAACCCAATAAAAACATTGAAGAGTTTATACATAAAATTTCTAAATTATTTAAAAATAAATACACTGTTAAAATTAACAGCGTTAAAAACCAATACGGAGATTCAGAATGTGGCGTTTATGCAATGTATTATATTATCGAAAGATTATCAGGAAATAGTTTTGAAAAGATTACCTCTAATATAATAAAAGACGATGAAATAAAAAAATTTAGAAAACATTTCTTTATTTAATTTTGAGTAATTTATTCATTTAATTGATCAATTCTTTTTTTATACTTATCTTTTATAGTGTCACTTAATTCATGAACACATTTTGAACCAGATTGCGTAAATAAATCAGGTATTAAAGCATGAATAAAAAAAAATAAACTGGCTTTAAAAGATTTACAACTATATTTCATTGCATCTACAAAATGTTCTGAATAAGTCTGACCAGCAAATTCTAAGTGACCTCCTTCATATAAGCTTGGTTTTCGATCAGTAATGTTACATTCACCAAAACTTGTAAGGTGATCCCTATTTTTTAATTCGTTAGTGTATGTTGTTTGCATTTTTATTTAATATATATATTAAATAAAAATATTTTAAATTATATTGACAAGTTTTTTAATTTTGTCAATATTTTCAAAAATATATAAATTATCATAATTATTATCATATTTTAATCGTATATCATATAAAATCGCGTCAAAAAAATCATTATTTAAATAAGAATTTAACTTGTAACAAATATCAATAAATTTAATTATATCCGCTTCTAAAAAAAAAAGATTACTATTTAATTCTTTTGTCATATTTAATATAAGTCTTTTTAATTTTAAAATCTTATAGTCTCCCATACTAACTTAATAATAATAATAATAATATTAAATTCATTTTTTATTTAATCAAATTAGATAAAAATCAAGACAATTATAATAAACAAAAAAGATGAAAAAAGTAAAATCGTTACAATTACGTATTTTTTACTCCATAATTGCTTGAAAATATAATTTATATTTATTTTATTTATTATACATATAATAAAATGAATATTGATGTTTGCAAAATTAATAAAAAAACACTAACAGATATTAAAGAATGTTTAATTAATTCGGATTCTGATGAAATAATAAATATAATAGACGAAATTCAAAATACTATTCGTGAAAGTAAATTGTCAAGATTGAAAGATATAGATAACACATTAAATAAGAAAAATCTTACATTTTTGGATTTACTTAAACATCTAAAAAATAATGATTATGATAACATAGCTGATTTTATAGAAAAATATAATATTAACTATGATCATTTTTTTGAACCACAAGAATCTTTATTTAGACTATTTGCAATACTACAACTATTTGACAATATCAATATTGATAATAAAAATTTATCAATAGATTTTAATATATCTTGTGGTAATTATTCGTCAACTAAAAATATACATTCAATCATTGATAATAAAGTTAAATTTGATAATTTTTTAAAAAGTAATTTAAAAGATAAAGGAGATATATCAGATCTTACATTTATTTCAAATGATAATAAAATAATTATAGCATCATCGTCAAAAAACTTTAGCAAACCTCATAGTAAATTTGACCTTGATCAAATCAATAATATATATGAAAAAAACTATAAAACATATATATTAAAAACCATAGTAGTTATTCCAAACAAATCATCATTAGAAATGATGATCAATAGAATGAAAGAAAGTAGTAGTACAACACGGGATTTTTTAAAAAATTCTTATAAATTAGACTGGGATGATTTAAATGAAGCATATATAAAATTTAAAAATTTAAAAAATCTTCATAATAACAATTTTAATATTTATCCAAATATTGAGTTGCCATATTTAAGTTTATATATGAATCAACGATTTTCTATTGAAAAAGCAACCAGAATAATGAATAATGCTAAACCTCAACGTATTTTACTTGGTCAGAAACCTAGATCTGGTAAAACTTTCATTATGGCAGGTATAATATCAAGAAATTTATTATTATCAAATACTACAAAAAATATATATGTTATAATAACACCTGTTCCATCTGAAACTAAACAACAATATAAAGAAGCATTGAATTATAAAGATTTCGATAGTTGCCAAATATTTGACATGGATCTTAAAGAATTCTCAAAGTTTACTCTAGACAGTTCTAAAAATATAATAATTTTAGCAAGTAAACAGTATTTAGGATATAAAACAGAAGATAAAATGGATACAAAAAAAATTAAATTTTTTAAAGATTTATACGAAAAACATAACTATAAATTAAAAATAGTTTTTTTTGATGAAGTTCATCATGGTGGAACTACAATTGATTCCAAAGATATATATTCAAATTATCAATTTGATAAATGTCATAATATTATGGTAACAGCTACATATGATAAACCCATCCAATCTTATAATTTAACTATTGATAATTATATTTTATGGGATCTAGATGACGAATACATGTGTAAAACATTAGATTTCGATACAGAAACAAAAAAACTTAGATTATTCGAAAAACATGGTCAAGAATTTGAACAAATTTTTAAAGAATATACAATCGAAAAAATTGTTGAACAATATAAAAACGCACCTGCTATTAAATTATTTATGATGGATTTAGTACCAGAATTAAAAAATTTTGTAGAAAGTAATGATCAAATAATTGATAATAATAATATAACTGCTGGATTTTCAATGTCAGCATTATTCAAAACAAAAGTTAATAAAACATTTGAATACCCAGAATCTGTTAAAAAGTTTGTTGAAATGTTATTTGCAAAGAATAACTCTCTTTATAAACAAATAGATGATTATTGTTATAATAATGAATCTCGTCAATTTACATATACAAACCCATTAACTATTATGATGTTCTTACCATCTGATAATGTTAATGATCGTAGTTATCCATTAAAATCTATAATAGAAGAAGTTAATAACGAGTTTGAAATAGTTATTATAAATAACAAAAACGATAAAGAAAATAAAGAAGAATATATAACTAATAATGCAAAAGAAATAATTAATAAAGCTATTGATACAATAAAAGTAAATAATAGTAAGAATATTTTACACAAGAAAAAAGGTGTTATAGCTTTATTAGGTATGCAAGCTAGTATTGGTGTCACTATTAAATCATGTGATATAGTAATATTAGCTGATGCTGGAACAAGCAATAAAGATATGACTCAACAAAGAATGTTTAGATGTGGTTCCGATGGTGTAAATAAAAAATATGGATTTGTTATAGATACAAATTATCATAGAGTATTTGAAACATTTGGAAAAATAGCCAATTCTTCTAGAATTTCTTCCTTAGATGAAACTATAAACGATTCAGTAAAATATATAATAGAATCTAATTTACTCGAATTCGGAAATGAAAACTGGATAGAAACTGTATTTGGTAAAAAAGAAATATCTGATAAAGAACTTATAGACATGATTTATGGAGAATATCTAAAAAATCAACAAATAAAAAGTATTTTACAACATATAAATATTAATGACGAAAATGAAAACATGATAAACTTAGTTCAAAATATAGAATTACAAATTAAAAAAGAAGAAATCATTAAAAAGATGAAAGAATCTAACAATAAAGGTATAAAACGATTGTTAAAAGATTTAGAACAATCTAAAGAAATTAAAAACAATAAAGAAATTGCCAAATTAGAAAACGAACTAACTAATATAGAAAAATTACAACGATTAAGAGAGATAGTTGACTATATATTACCATTAAATATTTTATTTTATAAAGGTGATCAAAAAATTAATCTTTCAGATATGATGAATTTACTTGAAAAATATAATAATAAAATTTACAATGATATTATAAATCAAATATATAGAGGATGGTTTATAGAATCTAAAACAGAAATAGAAATATCTGATTCAGAGTATAATAAAAAGAAAAAAAGAATAAAAACAATATTAAATAACTATATAAAATTAATCGAAGATCCAGATATAGGATATGGTATTACGGACACAATCGCAGATTTAAAATCATTTTTCGAAAATAAATTAGAGCCATTAAAATTATATGACGCTATAAATAATTACGTATCTATAATTGAATCAAATAGATCAAATTTAGCGGATATATCTACTCCAATTGAATTAGTAAATGAAATGTTAGATAAATTACCTAAAGACGTATGGAGTAATCCTAATTTAACATGGTTTGACCCAGCTGCTGGTCGCGGTATATTCATGATTGTTATTTTTTATAGATTAATGAAAGGATTAATAAATATTTTCCCAAATGAATCTAGTAGAAAAGAACATATACTAAAAAATATGCTTTTTATGAGCGAAATTAGTCCATTAAATATAGAATTATGTAAAGAAATATTTAAAGTAAATACATTTGAGTTAAATACTTATATAAAAAATAAAAATAAATTGAAAACAACTAATAACTATATGTTTAATATGGAATATAATATCGATGACACATCAATTGTTAAAGAATTCTTAAATCTTAAACTCACACCAAACATTGAAAAAAAGAAAAAAAACGGAGAAGTTTTCACACCAGAATTTTTAATAGAAGAAATGTTGGATAAATTACCTAAAGACGTATGGAGTAATCCTAATTTAAAATGGTTTGATCCAGCAGTTGGAATTGGTAATTTTATGATATTTGTATATTACCGTTTAATGAATGGATTAAAAAATAAAATTAAAGATTCTTTAAAAAGAAAACAACACATAATTAAAAATATGATCTATATGAGCGAATTAGATACAGAAAATATAAAACAATGTAAACGAATATTAAATGATTGTAATATACACGAAGGTGATACATTAAAAATGGATACATTTAAAACATTTGGAATAAAACATTTTGATATAATTGTCGGCAATCCACCTTTTAATAATAGTCAAAATGCTATAGGTAAACGAGGTGGTGGTGATTCATTATGGGATAAATTTATAAAACTTTCTTTAAATACATGGTTAAATAAAAATGGATACTTGGTTTATGTTCACCCTAGTGGTTGGAGAAAACCCGATTCTGAAAAAGCAAAAACACACGGTTTATATAAATTAATGACTAAAGACAATACAATGTTATATCTAGAAATACACGATTCTCAAGATGGATTAAAAACATTTCAAGCAGGAACAAGATATGATTGGTATATAATTAAAAATACTAAAAATGAAAATTATAAAACAATTATTAAAGATCAATTGGGAATTACTAGTGAAATAAATTTAAATATATTAGATTTTTTACCAAATTACGATTTAGAATTAGTATTACCGTTATTAGCTGGATCAGGAGATGAAAAATGTCCTATAATATATAGTACTTCAAATTACGAATCACGTAAAGGTTGGGTTAGTAGTGAAAAAACATCTAAATTTAAATATACATTAATACATTCTACTAATAAAGATAAAGTTGATAAAAAAACTGATAATATCGTTTCAGGTATTAGATATATGTATAGTTCAAGAAATGACAAAGGTCATTTTGGCGTTAAAAAAGTTATTTTCGGAGATTCAGGTATAAATGATGTTATTATTGATTTAGAAGGTAAATACGGTATGACTTCCCATGCAATGGCAATTGAAATTTCATCTGAAGAAGAAGGAATTGAATTGAAAAAATATTTATTAAGTAGTAGATTTAAAAAAGTATTAAACGCATGTAGTTGGAGTAATTTTCAAATAGATTGGAAACTATTTACATATTTAAAGAAAGATTTTTATAAATAAATTGATATAATTATTAATATTTTTATTTTTTTTATTTGTTAATTTTAATGTTAATTAACAAATTCAATACAAAAAATGATCAAAAATTAAATATTTCAAAAAAGGATTTTTTAAACTGTTTTGATGATATTAAAGTATATAAATATAAAGATATATCATATTGGATTATCTTTGATAAAAATAAAGAATTTGTAATATATGAAAAAAACAATATATTATATATTCAGAAAAAATATGGATCAAAAAAATATAACGATTCAAATATAAAAAATTGCAAAGTATCCGAAAGCGAAAATGAAAGTGAAAGTGAATCTGAAAGTGAATATAAAAGTGAATCTAAAAGCGAATCTAAAAGCGAAAGTGAAAGCGAAAGTGAAAGCGAAAGTGAATCTAAAAGCGAAAGTGAAAGCGAAAGTGAATCTAAAAGCGAATTTGAAAGCGAATTTGAAAGCGAAAGTGAAAGCGAAAATGAAAGTGAAAGTGAATCTGAAAGTGAGTTTGAAAGTGAATCTGAAAGTGAATCTGAAAGTGAATCTGAAAGTGAATCTGAAAGTGAATCTGAAAGTGAATCTGAAAGTGAATCTGAAAGTAAAAAATCTAAAGACTGTAATGATTTATTTAAAAATATTAAAAATAATAATAAAATTTTATGTTTAGAAAAATTATTAAGATATTTAAAATACGTTCAAATATCAAACGGTAAAAAAAAATTAAATTTTAATATTAGTACTTTTGAAGATTTAGAAGCTCATTTAGGAAATGATAATTATGACACAATACATGATTTTATGAAAAAATTTTCATTAGAATTTCAACAAAAATTTGAACCTCTTGAATCAGTTTTTAGATTATTTTGTTCAAAGGGGTTAGTAAAGATTTATGATAAATCTGGAAATAATATTTTATTAAATTCTTTTATTTCAACCAACAATTTTGGTCGTGGAGAAGTTACTATTAATTCTAATCAAAATATTATATTAACAGATAAATTAAAAGATAGTGGTGATATATCTGATTTAACTTTTGTAAATAAAGAATTATCAACTATTTATGTATGTTCATCTAAGAATTATAAAGACTATAGTAGTAAAGGGAAGAAATTTGACTTAGAAAAAATTCATGCTGTTTATAATAATTATTATAAAGACAAATTCAAAAATATAGTGACTATAATTATAGTTCGCAGTAAATCTGATGTTTTAAATGCCATTAAAAACATGAGTTTTTCTAGTAGAGATTCAAAAAATCTATTAAAAAATTCTATATTTGTAGATTTCGACGATATTAATGAAGCATATAGAAAATTTAAATATGGTACAGATAATCATATTCATATGTGTTATTATAATGAATTAAAAATAAATAAAAATAATATTATTCTATATGATAAAAATGGTATTCCTCGTATTTTTAAAGGTTCAATACAATGGTCTTTAGAAGATGAGAAAAATTGTAAGTTAGCTAATATTGATCCCATATTAAAAAAAAAAAATATTAAAGATATTATAAAAAGATTTTCAATAAATGAAATTGTAAATTATTATAAAAATTTTTCTGATATTTATTCTATTTGGATTGAAAATTCAGATCCTATTTCTTATATAAAATCAATTTTCGGAGAAACTGTTATTGTTAATGAAACTTTAAATATTAAAAATCAAGAAGATAAAAATAATTTATATAACGTGTTAAATAATTTTTGTGTTCTAAATAATAGTAAGGAAGATTTATCAATATTAGTTATAGTAGATGATAATGAAAGTAATTATAATATCGATAATTATAAGAAATATAAAATAATAATGAAGAATGATGTAGATACAATCAAGTTAGATGACTATAATGTATTAATTAATTTAAGTAATGATACCATTAATACTATTATACACAAATTCTTAACTATTAATAGTGACAAATCTTATAATTTTATTGTAGATAAAGATAAAAATAGACTCGAATATACGAATAATAAATTTTGTATAAAAGATTTCATGGCTTTTAAGATTTCAAGTAAAAATCAATATTCATATCTAAATCCATTATAATTTAATTATGTAATTGTTTAATTTGCCAAATTTCTTGGTTTAAATCATTTATAATATCCTCTTCTATAGTATCTTTTATTATAAATCTATACACTTTTATATCATTTTTCTGTCCTATCCTATCAGCTCTACCTACAGCTTGTGATTCAATATTATAACGATATTCTTTATTGCCATATATTGGCTCTAATAATATTATTTTATTTGCTACTGTTAAATTAATACCACTTGCGGCATTTCTTGATGATAGTAATATTACATTTATATTAGGATTTTTAGAAAAATTTGAAATTGCCTTTTTTCTTTGATATACACTACCATTACAATATACAATATTTATATTATGATTTACCAATATATTACCAATTTTATGTAATAACTCATCCCATTGAGAAAATAAAATAACTTTATCATTCTTTTCAAGTGACTCCTTTAAAAAATAAATAATATTTCCTATTTTGGTTGATTTAACATTATTGATAATTTCATCTAAATCACTAACTACTTCATTATTTAATTTTTTATTTAATAAATATATTTCCTTATTTGTCATCATTGTATTACATGTCGGACACTTTATTAAACCATTATTATTATTATTTGATGACGATTGAACATGATGTGTTTGATAAATACAATCCCAACAAAATTTATGACCACATTTTGTAATTGTTATATTATCTTGATCTATATCATCTAAACAAATTGGACATGTAATCGTTTCACTTTTATTCATCAAAGAATCTATACATGATTTAAGATAATTATATGTTCTTAAATATTCTTCATAATTTTTTTTATGTATTGTTAATTGACGTTTTAATGTTGTTACTTTTGTTTTAAATAATTCAATGTCAATGTCAATATTTGTATTGTCAATATATACATCTATTTTCCCCTGATAATAATCTATATCAGACTTGTATATATTTATTTTACTCATTTCATCATCTAAACGTTTTTTATTCCAATCTAACATAACATTTTGTATTTCATCTAATGATTTACAATTTTTAATTAAATCTCTAGTATCCAATGATAATTCAGGATGACAACATAATCTAATCAAATGATTAGAATATTTTTTTCTCGATCCCTCTAAATAACTATCATAAATTGAACGTTCTTGATCTGTAAACTCCAATAATTTCACGTAATCTAAAATATCATTTCCAGAAAATTCCTCTATTATAGATTTTTTCGTATCTCTTTTAAATAACATGCTGCTTTTTTCTATTATATTAACATCAAAACCCATACTAATTAAATTATCCATAGAATAATTGTTATATACAACTGAATCAGTGCCACAACACTTTTCTAAATAATTTGTATTATACGACATTAAATTTATAAAACTCTGTAAATTATTTGAAAATGGTGTCCCTGTAATATTCCATTTGTAATTACTTTGCAATGATAAAATATATTTATGTAATACATTTCCTTTTAACATCGATTCAATTTCATGTACTTCATCACATATAACTCTTTCCCAATAAAATAAACCAAACGTATTAAATTTATCCGAGTTTAATAATTTACCTAATTCTTCTTCAGATTTTGCCTCCATAAACTCTTTTATTATAGTTTCTTTTATATTACATGTATTATTGATATATTTTGTATTTAACAAGAAATTATATGACACAATGATTATATCTGAAAACAATATATCCGCTAATGTAAGATTTGTATATTGATCATATGTCACTAATAATAAAATTCTATATGTTGTTTTAAATTTATCATAATATTCTTGTAACCATTGGTCACATAATTGATTTGGACAAATAATTAATGTACTATTAGTTTTTATATACGTTTTATTTAATTTTTTTGTTATATAATTTAATGGATTAAACTCTGATAAATTTTTTAACTTTATATGACGTTTATCTATAAAAGGTGAATCCATATGTTCTTTACAATACAATTTATCTATTTCACAATTATTTTTACATACCTTACCCTTTAATTTACCTCTTTTGTAAAAATAATTACAATTATCAGTAAATTCAACAAAATTATTATATATATTATTATTTTGATTTAATACATGATATAATGCAATTAATGTTTTACCTAATCCCATTTCTGAAATCAAATTCCCACCATAATATCTAAACGTTACTTCATTTTTAAACATATCATTTATAAGACCAATTGGAAATAAACTAAAATTATAAAGTAAAAACTCATCATTTAATACACTATATGTTGGTGAATATGAAAATTTTATAACATTTGTATTATTTTTAATATTTGATTCTATCCAATTCATCCAATCAATATCATTAATTTGATAATTATATAATTTTATACTATCTTTTAATACAGATGTATTGTATTTATTATCTAAATTAGTAATTAAATTATAATTATATGTTTTATTTAAAATTAATGATAATTTTTTCGTATTTTCCTCATATAAACTTCCACGTTTATAATTTATTAACATTTCTACAAGTAAATTTATCCTATAATTTCTTTTGTTTTTTCTAATATCTTCTAAAATATTATTATTAATATAATACGTTATATAATATATATCATTTTTCTTATTTATTTTATTTATTATAAACAATTGTTTTTTATAATCTTTATTTCTTAAAAAATTATTATAATTTTTTACTATATGATGATCTTTATCCATTTCATCTTCTGTTTTATAATTTAAATATGGATATATATTATAATCATAACCATAATAAGAAAAACGTATAAATGGAATTAATGTATCCATATATACAGTTTTATTTATATTATGTATATTATCATTATTTATTATATCATTTATATCAATAATATATAAACTTTTTTTATATTCGCCATATATTAATCTTATATCATCATCTTTTATCGGTTTATGTAATTTAATTTCTTTATTAAATATCTCAGTAAAGTTATCTAATAATATTTCCATAAATTATATATATATATATATTTTAATCTTTTAAATTAACATTATTAGAAATTACATTATTTTAATAAATAATGTTTAATATCAAAACAGGGCTCACGCCTGCAAATAAATTATTATCGTTTATATGTGAATATTTGTAATTTATTTGCAGGCGTGAGCCCTGTTTTGATATTAAACATTATTTATTAAAATAATGTAATTACATTTTAATACTTGATAATATATATCTTTTAAATAATATATAAACAATTAATAATATTATGGCTTTTAAAATGCTTGTCATAATAGATGATTCTAATATATAATTACTAATTAATGGTAATTTAGTCATATAATTATCAAATTCTGGTCGTGATGCCATAATTAATATTACAAAAATCAAAACATTTTCTTCTGAAAATTGTGATTTTATATATTGAAGTAAATCTGTTTCTTCTTCCAATTCTTCCAATTCTTCCAATTCTTCATATTGGTCTTGGTCTTTAAAATGTACACGTTTTTTAATATTCATTTTAACATTTGTTTGATTTTGATCTACTAATTCATCAAATTGGCGAGGATTTTGATTTATATCACTTTGAATTTGCGAAAGATCATCCATTAATTCATTATTCATTGGACCTGGTAAATCGTCTATTTTAGTTGACATTGACATTTTTATTTTATAATTATATAATTATAAAAAAAATACAATACATGCGCGCGTTTAAAAACCTGCTCTAAAATAAATAGCATCATTTTCATCAAAATCTTGTGGTTTAACTGTTAATTCATCAAAGAAATTATGTCTAATTAAATCAATTGGTGTAGGTAAATTAAACATATCTTCTACACCATTTATAAGTCTCCCATCACTTAAATATTTATTATAACTTAAACTAGAATTTAATGTATTTGTATTTAAAGTAGAAATACTATCACTATTTCCATTTACACTTAATTTAGATAATTTTTCATGTAATGAATCTCTAGTATTGTCACTTGTAGTATTTGTATTGTCACTTGTAGTATTTGTATTGTCACTTGTAGTATTTGTATTGTCACTTGTAGTATTGTCACTTGTAGTATTATCACTTGTAGAATTTTCTTCATCTGGAATTAATTCACGAGGATACAGACCTATTATCCAATCAAACAATTCTTGAGAAATATATAAATCTAATAACGATGTCAAAAAATAATGTATATCGTATACTTCATTATAATTAAAAGGAACATTTAAATCATCTGATTTTAATGCAGAATCGCTATCACTACTATCTATTATAGTTTTATGTAATTTTTTATCATATTCATACGAACCTATAATAAATTTATTAGCATAACAATCTTTAATTTTATTAGAATAAACCATACAAAATTCAAAGTCCCATAATTTTGGTATTATACCTGTATTTTTTATATAAAAACGTTTATCATCAATATCATAAACTAAATATCCGGATGCCTTTATAGAATTATCTATTAATATATTTCCATAATGAAAATCATTATGCATCATTTTATAATATCGTTGTATTATAAATATAGTGTAAATTAATTGAAAAACAATTGATTTCCACTGATTATCTGTTATTTCTTTATCATTTTCATAAACATCAAAAACCCAATTATCAAGACTTCCTCCTTCTACAAATTCTGATATTAACATATTTGAATGTGTTCTAATTTTATCTTCTACTTCTAAACGTTTTAAATTCAACATTTTTAAAGCTTTACTTTTATTACTAATTTTTTGTGTTCCTAAATAATATGTTATATGAGGCGAAATATTTGTATTTACTAATTTATCAGTTAATTCTTTTAAAACTAAATTTTCAAGATTACATGGATGTTCATGTTTGTCATATTTTGTTTCAATTGGAACGATTTTTATTCCAAATTGCATATCAGTATACTTTATTTTTTTTCCTCTAAAAGGATATCCTTTTATCTCTGATGTATTTTTAACCTTTGTTAATTGTGAAAATTCCTCTAACCCAAATTTTTCTTTATTTTCATCAAAAATCACCCTTTTTTTTTTGATTTCATGGCGAATGTCCTTTAATTTTTTAATTTTATTACTTAATGGATTTTTTTTAACATTAATAGATTTATCAGACATTAATTAATATAATATTTATTTTAGTTTTTATCATCTAACGAAATAAATAAAAATTTAAAAAACTTTGTAAAACATTAAAAAATATATCATCGGTGAAATTTAAAGATTTATTTATTTATTAAATATAATATGAGCAAAATCGTTCAAATAAAAATTTTTAATGATATTTTAGATCAATTTTTAGATTACTTAGAAATCAATTTTCAAGATTTCCGTTCAGATATCATTCTTTCTAGAAGTACAGTTGAATTTATAAGAAGAAGTAATCCAAGATTAGTTGTAGAACAATATATTAATTGTGTTTATCCATTTAAAAAACATATCTTTAATTGCAATGAAGATTTTTTTTTAAATTTCGATAATATAAGTTCTCAAAATATAGGTTTTACAACAGATCATTTAGTTTTAATTTCAAAAGTTAAAAATATATGGGTATCTTTTAATATTAACAATAAACAAAAAGCTTACATCTGGCTATATTTCCAAAAATTGATACAAGCAGGTGAAAAAGTCGTCCATTAAATTACGCGCGGTAATCTTTTTTATCTATTTTATATGATAAAATAAATAAAAAAAGATTAATGGAATCATCAGAATCCCAAAATTTAAATCCTTTAATTAAACAAGAAATATTATCTACATTAGTATCATTTATTACTCAATTAGATTTAGTATTTGATTATATCAATAATGAATATATAAATAAATTAAGAGATTTTAGTACTACATTAAATAACGATAAAACACTTTTAGATTTCTCTGAAGTAACTTATAATATTCTAAAACAATACGAAACTAATCTATCATATATTGTTATGGGAAAACATAAAATAAAAACATCAGATTACGATTTCCTAAATAACATTGTTTTATTTAGTAATATCTTGGAATTTTCTGTATTTAAAGATGAAAATAAAAATACTAAAAAAACTATTGTATCTTACCTCTATAATTTATACATGTCTTGTTTTATTTTAAATTTCGGTACAAAAACGGACAGTGAAGATTTTAGTCAAAACTTAACATCATTTATCCAAAACTTACAAACAGTTTCACAAGAACCTAGTAATTCTAAAAATAAAAAGAAAAAAAGACACGTCAATAACACTTCACATAGTAATAAAACAACAAATAACAATAATTTAAATTTGAATAGTATTATGAATTTAGTTAATATTCCATCTAATTTAAATGGTTTAGATGACGTTTTTAAATCACTAATGTCAAATAATGAATTAATGAATATAGCAAATGATTTAAGTAAAGATATACAAAGTCAAAATATTGACCCCTTAGCATTATTATCATCAATGATGTCTGGTAAACCAAATAATCAAATACAAAATTTAGTAAATAATGTTACTAAAAAAATAGAACACAAAATAAATAACGGAGAAATCGATAAAACACTATTAGAATCACAAGCTAAAAATATTTTAAATCAATTTCAAAATACCCATGAAAACACAACATTAGAAAATACAACAGATAATACAGTAGAAAATAAACAAATAACTGATCAAAATGAAACAACTGATCAAAAATAAACAATTGATATTAACCGATACATTAGCAAGGTAAGCATTTTTTGATATTAATCAATAATAATAATATTATTATGAAAAAATTTTTTTAAATGAATATATTAATATATTCATGAATAAAGAAATTTCTGATCCGTTTTGGTATAACCAATATGATATCTTATGGAATTCTAATCGCTTAACAGAATTTTTTCCAACAAAAGATCAAACATTAGAAGAAAGATTTAATTCTATTGTAAGATTATCCTTTTATCTTTCAATAATCTTATTTTTTTATCATAATGATATTAAATATTTATTTATATTTATCGGTATGTTATTAATAACATATTATTTATATACAAATTACCCAAATGAAATACAAATAAAATCTGACAGTAAAGTACCACGTGAAACTATTGGATTAATTGAAAAACTAGAAAATAATGATAATTCTAATATTGTATGTACAGAACCAACTATCGATAATCCTTTTATGAATGCTACAATGAAAGATTATTTAAATATTGATCCAAAAACACAATCTATAATAGATAGACCTCCAGCTTGCAGTGCTTCTAACCCAGATATTAAAAAAAAAATAGATAATTATTTCAATAATAATTTATACAAAGATGTAAATGATGTTTTTGGAAAAATGAACTCCCAAAGACAATTTTTTACAATGCCTTGGACAACAATTCCAAATGCACAAAATGAATTTGCAAAATGGTTATATCTAAATCCCAAAACTTGTAAAGAAGACCAAGATTATTGTTTAAAATACGAAGATATTAGAGCTAAAAAACCTATTGTCTATGACGAAACAAAAAATCCAGTTAACACTAAAAAATTACAAATCTAAAAATTACGCCTAAAAATTATTATTAAATTCATCATTATATTTAAATGAAGAATTTAATCACAAATGACACATCGTTTTTGTTATTTGGACAACAAGGATCTACAAATCTAAAACGACTTAAAAGAAAATTAAATAAACAACAATTACTCCATCTATTTAAAACACAAATGATAAAAAATACAAATACAAATACAAATTGTAATATCCTAGAATGTTTAAAAAAAAATTTAATAGAAATTAAACAAAATAAATCTTCTCAAAATATAGGAATTTTAATCGATGACAATATTATCGTACATAAAATTACAACTATACCAGAACCTCCTAAAGAATGGGACATTTTAACATTACAATATGATGTAAAAAAATATACATTTGACTACAAAAGTGTATATTGGTGTAAATTAGAAATTTTAGATACAAAACATTTTATTATTAATAATAAAATAATTAGCAATGTACTTGAAATTTTAAAAACATGTAAAAATTTCGATGATTTTATACAACTATTAAATAATTTTAATCTTTACGGTATTACACAATCGTTTATTTCTGAAAATAAAGACCAATTCATACATTTTCCTTACGATAAATACAATTGTAAAAAAACATTACAAACAGAAAAAGACCAAATATTACTAGATCACAGTAAAACAGCATTTGATAAATTAAAATTACTGAATGTAAATTCTTTAGACTGGAATAAAACAATCAGTTATTTTGATAATAAAGTATTAAATAAAACACCTTCTGAAAAATATATTATGTTACCAAGTATAAGTATAATTTGTATAATTAGTGATATACCAAAATTTATACATCTATTACATACATTTTTAAAATTAGATTATCCAATTGATAAATTAGAATTAATTGTAATTGATCACTTAAATATAGAAAAAAAATTAAAAGATGTTATATCTCTTATAGAGAGTAAACGAATTAAAATTATAAATATACAAAATAAAACGACAACTACAGATACAAAAACATTACCATTAGGTTACTTATTAAATTTAGGTGCAAAATACGCAACAAACAATCTAATTTTTAATTTTTTCGACACATCAATATATTTACCAGAAACTTTTAGAAATATAATTAAATGTTATCTATTATCTGGAAAAGATTTACTAATTGGTGATCACCAATTTGAATTTAATAAACAAACTAACACATCATTTAAAAATGACACTTACAATATATCAAATATGTTATATTCTAAAAAATATTGGTTAGTCAATATGTTCCAAGAAATCGATGACCCTAATGTTATTTTGTATAAATTTATGTCATTTAGAACTAATACAATTTGTAAAATACCAAGTGTAGTTTGGTCATTTCAATTACAAGATAATACAAAAATTATATGGAAAGAAATAAATAAAATAAATTTAAATCTAGAATCTTTAATAACAGATAAAGCTGTTAAAGAATCATATAATTTAATATGGGAATAACTTTAATTTTCATTTTTAATAAATTTTCTATAATAAAATAAAATATAACTTTCATTTGATGATATATTATTTATATCATAAAATTCGCTTATTTCAGCATCATTATATTTATACCACTTATTATCTAAATTTTTACAAACACTCCAATAATGCCCAGATTTAGCATTTCCAGAATGATAATTAACAGAATATAATGAATATATATAATTATTCGGATCCTGTTTATCCTCAGAAACATATTCTGTTAAATTTAAATCATCAATTGGAAAATCAACATTTGTATTAATGCGTTTACCAGAATTCGTAAATCTTTTTAAATGTATAATAACATAATTCGGTAAAGACCAACAATTAATCATCTTATTACAACCATCTAGTTTACATTTTTCACATTTCCAAGAATTAATCGTTTCAGAACAACAGAAATAATTATCTAAACATGTTTTTAAATCTACTGACCCATCTTCAGGTATATTCACTGAAATACAATTAAAAGGTTCGAAAACATTTTCTATAAGATTACAATTATTACAACTTATTTTATTATAAAACATACCATGAAAAATATCAACTATATAAGAATAATTCTTTTCATAAAACACCTTCCAATTTTCTAAAGATTGTTTCATTAATAAATCTGTATTTGTTTTAACTGTTCCTTTAATATCTATATCTATATCGTAAGCAAGACCTTTATGTAAAATTTCTAATATATACGTTAAACATTCATGTGAATCCTGTTGTTCCATTGTATAATATTTTTTAACAAACTTACTTAAATTTTCAACAAATGACCTCGGCTTTAAAATTTGATTTTTATCCCATGCATTTATTATAAAATTTAAATAACTTAATACAACAAAATATTCTGGTTTACGTCGATTTAAATATTCTGGATCATCTTCCTTAAATTTACTTGATAAAAAATAATCTGTTAGTTTTAAAGTATTACTTAAACACGCTAAAATAGAATTTAAAAAACATTTGTTTCCTAAATTAACTAATCCAGTCAAACCATACCCTTTATATTTTTTTTTAGAGAGAATTAACTCATAATTAGAATGCATATCATATTCATAATTTTTATCCCGTTTTGTCATTACTTAATAATTTAAATGTCTAATAAATAAAATCAATTATTTTTAAATTTTAAAATATTATTATATTATAGATATGAATGGAACAGATATTTGTTTTAGACGATCAGATTTAAGTTTATATATGTTTTTATTATTATGTTTAATAATCTATTTAATATATATTGCAATAAAAACAAATGAGTCAATGTCAAATACAAATTTAAATCGAGGACTAACACAAAAAGACCTACAAAATAAAATCACCGTCTTAAATGACGAATTATATAATTGTAAAATCGAAAAGCAAAATTGCAATCGTAATTTACAACAATTATCCAATAATAATACACAACAAAAATTCATTGATAAAATTTACAACCCATTAGCTCCACCAGAAAACGTTTACGGTGGTGGTAGATTAAATCAAAGAGGTTATGACAGCTATCAACAATTCCAAATGATAGGATATTTATCTGGAAATGGACAACAATATCCTGTCTTTGCAAGAGACAAACACCCAGGTCGAACTGATAAACAAGAATACTACACTATTAATGATTCTAGAAACAGAGTCAAAATACCCTTTAAAACACAAAATTGGAACGAATTATATAGCGGTGACACTATAGATATACCAGAAATAGCGAGCGGATTAGTATTTACAAAATATGACACAAATACTTTAAGATATGACCCCAATTACTTTTAAAAAAGTAATATCAAAGTTACTTTTAAAAAAGTAACATCAAAGTTACTTTTAAAAAAGTAACATCAAAACAGGGCTCACGCCTGCAAGTAAATTATTATAGTTTATATAGTAGTATTGCAGGCGTGAGCCCTATTTTGATGTTACTTTTTTAAAAGTAACTTTGATATTACTTTTTTAAAAGTAATGATTTAAAAATAAAATTTTATTGTTATTAAATAAATGTATCAATACGTTTTATTACAAACACTTCCATATGAAGGCACGTGGATATTAGGTGTTGTCAGTACTTTAGATGAAGCATTAGAATATTTTTCAATAAAAATTAAAAAATCAGAAGACGAAAATTTAGATTACTTTTCATATTGGGTAGAAGAATGGAATAAAACTAAAAGACTACGCACTTATGAATATAATACAAGAACCTGTTTATTAGAGAAACAAGAGCCAAGACGTGGAGAATTACAAGACTAAACATCAAAATTTATTTAAATTGACCTCTTAATACAACTTCTTCTTTATTATCTAAAGAATATACGATTTCTATAACATTATATTTTACCAATGTTTCTACATCTTTACTTTTAACTTTAAGTTTATAAATACCATCTCCATCCTTGTTTAAATCACTTAAAAACATTTTAGACTTAGTTTTAGTATCTAATAAATATACTTTATATTTTTGATTTACCTTTTCAGACCCTCCATATATACTTCCATCTAATACAAATAAATTACAGAATATTTCAAAATTTATAATCATTATATCATCTTTAATATATATATGACGATTAGCTTGTCCAAATAATAAATTTTCAGGATTATTAAATTCGTCATTTTTAGCTAATAGTGGTATTGACTGATAATCAGCATATCTGTTCTTTTTATAAGAATACAATTTGTCATCACTAAACTCTTCTATTAATAAACGTTTACATTTACCACATGGACAACTTCTAGGACATTTACCACATGGACATCCTTTCATATCTGGTGGTACAAACATAATTTTATCATCAGTCATTGGCATTGGCATTAAAGAAGACATTATACTACTTGATATTAAATACACTACAAATAATGTAAATAAAATCTTTAAATTAAAAGATAACCAACCTCCAAATTCACTTGATAAAAAATTTTCACTAGTTAATTGTGTATTAATTGTTTTTGTAGCTGTAGAAACACTTTCTGACATTATATCATATACAAATAAAATAAAAAAATTACATTAATCGTTTTTTAATGTAATTTTTAAAAATATTCATACATACAATCATTTATCATCTCTTTATTATTAATAATAGTTTTAAATTTATGGATACTAATATTTAATTTTGAATATATTTCCTTCATACTATTATATATAATAAATGTATTGGTCCTTACATTTGTTTCTTTAACTCGTTTACTATTATTTTTATTATCATTATCATTTACATATTCCCATTTATATTTATCACATACTCTATTATTTTTTATACATTTTCTTAATGTACATCTAGATATACCACGTTTTTCATATAATTCTTTCATAGTTTGATAAATGATAATTTCATTTGTTTCTATATTTATTTCTTTTATCTGTTTACTATTATGAATTTCGTAATTATCAAATTCATCTGGTATTTCACCATTATAACATGATTCAGTTACATAATAAAAATCATTTAATATTTTTTCTTGATCAATATATTTATTTAATCTTATAATTCCCGTATGCAAAAGTTTACATAATCCAAGTTTTGTTTGATATATTTTTACAAAATTTTTATCTTTATCTAATTGAACTACTCTTTCTACTTTATTACCATCCATAGTTATTTTATTTGTTGGATTTATTTTTTCACCATGATAATTCCATCTAAAATTTTTATACACATTATTTTTTATTATACTTCTATATATTTGATTATAACTAAGCTCCGGATTTTTTATTACGACTGCATTCATAGATTCATAAGTTTCTATTATCTGTAATGTTGTACAATCTATTTTATCAACTTTTCTCTTTTTATATATTCTATCTTCTACAGTATCTCTATTTTCAATAAATGGTTTAATTTTATTACCATCTACTTTATAATCTAATATTGTTTTTTCTAATTGTTCTATTTTAGTTTTTAGTTCGTTTATATATTCATCTTTAAACAATTCTTTTTTTAATTCTATTATTTCATTTTCTAAAGTTATAATCTTATTTTTTAAATTTATTATTAATAACTTATCATCTTCTACTTCTTTATTTAATTCTATTAATTTATTTTTAACGATTTCTATATCATTCACTTTTAATAATTCTGTTTGATGTTTATCATTAATAAGTCTTTTTATTCTAAATTTATATTGTTCTAAATAATCTTTTAATAATCGTTCCAACATTTTTTTATCTGTACTTTCAATACAATACACTAGTTCTATATCTTCGCCAATTATATTTTTATGTGATCTTAATCTAGTCTTAATATCATCTGTATGTCCAAATTTATATATAATTTCATCGTTAATTGTTATTTTGATTAAATATACCAAGCTTCTTTTATCAAAACTATTTCTTAATGTCATTTCAACTTCACGTTTTTTCTCTAATTCTTTATTTTCTAATTGTGTATCTTTTTCTTGTAATATTCGTTTTTGTTGTTCTATTTCTTGTTTTATTATTTTATTATGAATATTTTCTAACTTTACATAGTATTTTCTAATTTCTTTACCTTTATCTGTTTTTACTAACATACATAAATTCTTAAATGTATCTACATTTAACATAATTTCATGTTCACTTCTACCTGCATTTTGTTTTTTTTCCCTAGGGATAATTAACAACTTATAGTCTTCATCCTTAGTAAAATTGCTTTTTATGGTTTTCATTGCATTACCTTTATTCGCAAAACCTATCATTTTAAACACGTTTTCTAAATTTATTGGATAATCATTTGTTGGATGATAGTGCATAAAAATATATAAATTTGCTACATACCATTGTTGTTGACTTTCAGTAAATTCTTCATTAAGAATTTTTATCATATTAGTTTGATATTCGTTACTAAGACTAAATGTTGTATTACTACTTTTAACTAATTCTGTAAAATTAATAGTTTCTGGTGTAATAAGTTCACATGGTTTCTTTTTAATTAAAATATTATCCATAATATTTATATTATATTAAATATAATTATTTTTAAATAAGATTTTAAACGTAATTAAATTAATTAAAAAGTACTTAAAAACGTTGTGTTTTGAGGCGTTCCTTGGGCGTCGTATGTAAAGTATACGACCCTCTTTGTTAAAAATATCATTTGATGAGTACGTAGTACGTACTTCATCTACATAGGCTGTAAGGAAAGCTTACTACCTGATCATTTAACTTAAAAATCATCAGAATCGAATACAATACGACGATCTTCTTCTGTAGTTCCTACATTTGATCGTTGATAATTTGTTACCACATTTTCGAAAAAATTAACTTTTTCACCTAAACTGATCATTTCCATAAATGAAAATGGATTAGATGTATTATAAATCTTATTGTACCCTAGTAAAATCAACCATCTATCGGCTACCATTTCTATATATTGACTCATTAAATTACAATTCATACCAATTAAAGATACTGGTAAACTTTCTGTTATAAATTCTTTTTCAATTTCAACAGCTTGTTTAAAAATATTATGGACTATTGTCTCATCTAATCTATTTTCTAACATTTTATACAGTGATATTGCACACTCTACATGTAGATTTTCGTCGCGACTTATAAAAATATTAGCAGTTGAAAGTCCTGGCATAAGACCTCTGTTTTTTAACCAATAAATAGCACAAAATGACCCTGAAAAGAAAATCCCCTCCACACAAATAAATGCTAAAAGTCTTTGTGCAAAACTTGGACGTTCTCTTACAAGATAATCGAGTGCTTCTATATGTTTATCAGCTAATGGCTCGTCAGCACATTCATTAGAATTATGTAAAAATTCAAAACTGTCCATGTATTTATCAGGTATCATCTGTTGTAATGTACTTCCTTCACCAATCCATTTAATCGCCCAATCAGCTTTCTTTTTAACTGCTGGTATAGTTTCAATAGCATTAAATAATCTATGTTTTTCTTCTGTATCAATTACATACGTATCGATTAATAAACTATACATCTCTGCATGTATCGCTTCTATCATCATTTGTACTGCATAAAATTGTCGCGCTTCTGGAATCTGGACTTCATTATAAAAATTAACAAGTAAATTTTCATTAACTATACCATCACTTGCAGCAAAAAATGCTAACACATTTTTAATAAAATGTTTTTCATCCGCGTTCAATTTATTATTCCAATCTACTAAATCATCTGTTAATTTCACTTCTTCTACTGTCCAAAATGTTGCTAAATGTTGCTTATAAAACTTCCATAAATTCTGATGTTTAATTGGGAAAACTGTATATCTTTCACTACCTGTGTTTTTAATAATAGATTCCATTTTGCAATTTTACTTTATAGTTTTACTTTTTATTTTTATTTTTATTAATAAAACACATTTAATTTTAATTTTTTTTTTATATTTTATTTATTTCATTTTTTTCATTTAATTTATATTAAATTAATTTATTTATATAGTTTAAGATATATGATAAATTTAAAAATTATTGGGTATTATAATCATTATAATACTGGCGATGAACAATACAAAATATCTTTTTTACAAGTATTCGACACTTATTTAAATTCAGAATATACATGTGATTTTTTAGATTGCGATACTATATACGATAAACAATTTAATGAAACCGATATTATTATATTAGGTGGAGGAGACGTTTTAAATAATTATTTCTTAGATAAAATACACAAACGTTTCCATAATACAAATAATTTAATATTAGCTGTTTCTGTCGGTTTACCTTATGTCGACACTTTAATTAAAAGTGATAAACTAAATATCATTAGTTATATATTTTTAAGAACTACAGTTGATTTAGATTTATTTAAAAAATATTTTTTTGATGACAGAATATTCTATCTCCCCGATTTATCTTTACTTTTAAAAAATAATAATAATAGTAATGAGATAAAAACTGATTATATAGAAAAATTAAAAATACACAAAAACACCAATAAAAACATTGTCGTATTAAGTTTATCTAGACATATTTATAACAAAGATTACACTACAAATTACACTAATATAATCACTAAATTATCAGAATTTTGTAAAATTTTAATTAATTTAAATCATCATATTGTATTTTTGCCATTTAATACAAATCCTATCAATACAAACGAAAATGATATTATTATACATAATGACATAATACAGTTACTAAATACAAATGACAATACTACAAATGACAATACTACAGTTATAAACGAACAATTAAACATAAATGAAATTTTTTCTATTTTCGAATTAGCGGATTTATCAATATCAATGCGTTTTCACGCTTGTTTATTCTCATTTTATACAAATACACCTGTTATACCTATTTATACTACACGTAAAATTAAAAATTTATTAAATGAATTAGAATGGGAATATAAATACGAACTAATTAAAAATGAAAAAGATATACCACTTGATATAGATTTAGACCATTTATTACACGTATATAATAATTTACATAAAAGAGGTGTGGTTCGTTTAAATGAAAAATTAAACAATATCAATACATCATTAAATAAACATTTTAATGAAAACGTTTATAATTTTATCGATTGTTTAAAATATAATAAAAAAAGGGATATAAATGATAAAAATAAAAAGGATAAACTAATCGACGATATATACGAATTTGTAAATAGATTTATTAAATCTAAAGGATATGAAAATTTAAAAGATATAAATGATTTACATTTACAACATCTAATTGTTAATATTATTTCATATAAATTAACTAATGGGTGTATAAATTCGCAATATAATTACGGATTACAAGAAAAAATCTTTGATAAAACTAAAGATTACAACCATATCACAGAATGGAAATGGATTATTAGTAATGAATTACAAAAAGAACATATTACTCTTAGTAATAAAAATGGCTTATTTAATTTAAAATATATTGATCAAGAAGATTATTCTGGATGTCATAGATCTGGTTGGCAATATGTTTATAAAAATTTAGAAATATTTCATAACGATGATAGTCCAATGTTTTTAGATTTATACGTAGACAGAACTTTTCATTGGAATTTAGAATTAAATTGTGTATTAAATTTAATACCTTATAAAAATCCTTGGGTTGGATTTATACATCATACATTTGATGAATCGTTTAGTAGTTATAATTGTAATACTTTATTTAATTGTAACGAATTCATTGAATCATTGGTGTTTTGCAAAGCATTATTTGTATTATCAAACTATTTAAAAGATCTATTCGATATCGAATTAAAAAAACGTAATTTAAATATTGATGTTTATGTTTTAATGCACCCCACTGAATTAAATGTTAAATTATTTTCATATCAAAAATTTGTTAATAATAAAAATAAACTATTAATTCATATAGGAGGATGGTTAAGAAATATATACTCTTTTTATAATATAGAACTACCACAATCTATAAAATTCTATTCAGGATTTTTAATTGGTGATAAAACTATAAAACCTTATGGATGTACAAACCATGTTATTAAAAAAATTGCATTAAAAGGAAAAAATATGAACAATTATTACCCATCTAATACTTTTTTATCCAATTTTAAAAAATTTTTATTAAAGGACTTTACAGATATAAATACAACTGAAATCATCGATACAACTGAAATCATCGATACAACTGAAATCGACACAACTGAAATCGATATAAATTTACCAAGATCAATTAATCTAACAAATCAAGAAATAATAGATAACGTAATGAGATTTTATTATTTAAGACAATATGGAAATCAAAATATTTCTACAAATGCAAATAATGTACAAAGATTACACAATTTAAGACGTGAAATTGATATACCATCTAATTGTTCAAGTAATCAAAACTTCCCCAATTGCTCATTTGATAATATTAATAATAATTGGAATAAACATTTTTATGACGATATTGTTACAAAAATAAACAATATAGGATTTATAGAATTTCTAGAAAACGATGATTATGATAATTTATTATCAGAAAACATTGTATATATAAATTTAGTCGACGCATCTGCCGTTAATACAATTCTAGAATGTATTGTACGTGCTACTCCAATAATTGTAAATAAACATCCAGCTGTAGTTGAATTATTAGGAGAGACTTACCCTTTGTATTTCATATCAAAACATGATGATTATAATGGTATAAATTTAGAAATTAATAATATGTTAAAAACTGATAAATTAATACGACGAGCACACTACTATCTAAAACGTCAAAATTTAAATAAATTTAAAATTATAACATTTATAAATAATTTCTCGAAAATCTTAAAAAACATTACAATTACTTTTTAAAAAAAAGTAATATCAAAAACATTACTTTTTAAAAAAAAGTAATATCAAAAAAGGGCTTACGCCTGCAAATAAGAATTAATAACTAAATTATATTATTTTATTTGCAGGCGTAAGCCCTTTTTTGATATTACTTTTTTTTAAAAAGTAATGTTTTTGATATTACTTTTTTTTAAAAAGTAATGTTTTTGATATTACTTTTTTTTAAAAAGTAATGTTTTTGATATTA